>FSWG01000253.1_pt1 | contig 9357 bp, 11 predicted proteins | sample 1637941 | NCBI WGS metagenome assembly FSWG01 (sample SAMEA3914789, study PRJEB12502) | metagenome | biome: forest; material: soil | place: Canada | collected 2011-07-03 | depth 0.3 m | reverse complement strand
TCGGCGGCTACTACAAGAACGTGATCACGGTCGCCCCTTCGCTGGAGATCTCGCGCGAAGAAATCGACCAAGCGATGATTCTTTTGAATCAACTCCTGATTCGCGCCAAGCGCAGCTGACGCGGGAGCCCGACGATGCAGTTCGCATTTCAGCTTGAACCCGACGCGCTGATTGCAGCATTCGCAGCGAATCCGCCCCACGGCTTCGCTCTCCTTAGCGACCCGCGGGTCGCAGCGTCGGAGCCACCTGTGTTCCACGCCCCATTCGATCTGCTCACGACCGCCGATGAGTCACTGAAAGAGCGCCTGGCCTCGTTGCCTCTGTTTCGCCACTGGTCGTACTGCCTGTGCATCCACACCGCTTTCGTGGGCACGACGGTGTCGGAATACGCGCTATGGCCGCACCGTGGGGATCTGGCAGAGGTGTTCGGCGCGGTGCTGCGGCGCTGCGTACCGCACTTCAAGCTGCTGATCGTCAAAGACATCCCGCACACCTCGCCGCTTCTCAGCGCGACAGACAACGTCCGCGCCGAGGCGCTGGCGCAGGTCTGCCGAGAGGCCGACTGCTTTCTGATCGAGGGCCAGGCGCTGGCCTATGTGGTGATCGACTTCGCCAGCCTCGACGCCTACCTGATGCGGTTGTCGGCGAGCCGGCGGCACAACCTGCGCCGCAAGCTGCGCAGCCGAACGGAGCTGGAAATCCGCCGCCTGCCCACGGGAAGCGATATCTATCTGGATGACGCGCTCATCGACGCCTACTACGCGCTGTACGAGGCCGTCTATGCGCAGAGTGAGTTGCATTTCGACCATCTCACGCGCAGCTTTTTCTCCACCATCTTGCGCGACGGTCGCTGCGACGGACTGGTGTTCGAATACCGCCAGGCCGGCCGGCTGATTGGGTGGAACCTCTGCTTCGAGGTCGGCGGCAAGTTGATCGACAAGTATGTCGGCTTGCTCTACCCCCAGGCCCGTGCCCGCAATCTCTACTTCGTCAGCTGGATGGTGAACCTGGAGTATGCGATCGAACGTGGCCTGACCCACTATGTCGCCGGTTGGACGGATCCCGAGGTCAAAAGCCAACTCGGTGCCCGTTTTACCTTCACGCGCCACGCCGTCTATGTTCGCAACCCGCTGCTACGCCAACTGGCGCGGCGTCTGGCCCGGCATTTCGAAAGCGACCGCACCAGGATGGAGGGCCTCGCGTGACGCACGCGCCAGTGGTGCTGGACCTGGATGGCTCCGTCGGGCCACTGCACGGCGAGTATCGGCTTGCGTTGCAGGGTCATCAGGAGGCGCTGCGTTTCGCCTGCGGCCTGGCAACACTGCACGCACTGGTGCCGACGCTCGATGCCCAACTGCCAGCGCCAGCGGCGCATGGCACGGTCTTTATGGGCAGTGGTGATTTCCATCACCTCAGCTGGCTGCTGTTGACGCGTCAATTGCGCGCGGTGCCGCCCGCAAGCAAAGGCGTGCGCGTTGTGGTGTTGGACAACCATCCGGACAACATGCGCTTGCCTTGGGGGGTGCACTGCGGCTCTTGGGTACGCCGCGTGGCGCTGCTGCCCAAGGTGAGCCATACGTACGTCGTGGGCATCACGTCGGACGACATCGGCTGGCGCCATAGCTGGGAGAACCAGCTCGGACCCTTGCGTGCTGGCAAGTTGAGCTATTGGAGTGTCGGCGTAGATACCAGTTGGTCGCGATGGTTGGGCCTGGCAGGCGCGTTCCGCAACTTTCCCGACATGCAAGCCCTGATCGATGCATTCGCGGCACTGCTGCGCGCCCAACCCAAGCCGACCTACTTGTCCATTGACAAGGATGTGTTCGCCCCGGAGGTCGTGCGGACCAACTGGGATCAGGGCCGGTTGCAGTTGCCTCAAGCGCTTGCCCTGATCGACGCCCTGCGCGGTCAGATCGTTGGCAGCGACGTCACCGGTGAGGTGTCGTCCTATCGCTACCGCTCGGCGTGGAAGCGCTGGATGAGCAATCTGGATGGCCAAGACACCGCCGTCTCCCCGGACCTGCTGGCGAGCTGGCAGGCGGCCCAGCATGCGCTCAATGAACGACTTTTGGCGTGCTTGAATGCCGCGCGACGCTGATGAGGCTCCGTTCGAAGACCATCCGCCCAGCGCCGCCGTTCACCAATCGAGGCCATCTCCAGCACTTTCCGCGCATCGTTGCAATTGACCGCAAATCCACTCGAAGCGCCCGTCATCCAGCCAGGGGCTGTTGCTGATCGTGAGCAGGCGGCTGGCCAGATCGCGCGCATTGCGCAGATCACCTGGTGCGGACGGCGGCACGACGCCCGCGTAGCGCGCATAGTCCGGCAGGGCATGGACAAAGGGCAAGCTGACGCCACAGCCGGCACCCCAAAGAGTGTCCAGGGCCCAGTCGCGAGCCGCGGGGGTTGCCAGCAACAGCAGCAGCACGGGCCACGTACCCCGTGCATGCGGCACATTGGCGCTGTCTTCAAGTACCTGAACACCTGAGACGCGCGCTAGCTGCGCGCGCCTGCGCCACGCCTGCGCCGCGCAGGCATCGAGAAAGTCAGGCAGCCGGACCAGCGCGCGCGCCCCAACGGTCTGACGCCAACGGCCGACCCGATGCAACGGGATCTCGAGGTCGAAGTCGTCTCCCGCCGCTGCGACCCGATCGCCTCGGCGCAATGCCCGGCGCAACGGGCGGCCGTAGACGAAATCCAGGACTGCCGGGCGGTAGCAAAGCGCGTAGCCCAGCAATTCAAGTGAGCGCCTCAGCTCCCAGCCGCGGTGGTGGGCGACGAGCTCGGTGCTGACCTGGCGACAGGCGTCGCGCAGCACCGGTTCGCGCGCCAGCAGCACGCCGCCTTCGAAGATCGTCAATCCCTTGCCAACGGCCAGGCTGAATATGCCGATATCGCCGCGCGTACCAACGCTCGCGTCACCGAGGCGTCCGCCTAGGGCCTGCGCGGCGTCCTCCACGATCCATGCACCGACGCGACGCGCACCCGTCTGCGCGGCGCTGATGTCGCTAATGCGCCCGCCCAGATGGGTGGGCACGAGGGCGAGGGTGCGTTCGTTGCAGAGCCGATGAAGATGGGCCGGATTCATGTCGAGCGAGCCAGGCAGCAGGTCGCAAAGGCGCGGTGTCAGTCCGCAGCGCGCCACCGCCAGTGGCACCAGCGGACAAGTGTAGGCCGGTACCACGACCTCGCTGCGGTGCGGTGCCAGGCGTCGCAGCGCCGTCAGAGCCACGACCACTGCAGCGGTGCCCGAACACTCGATTTGCACTGCATCTACGTCGAGAAAGGTTGCCAATGCCTTGCCGAAATCCGCCGCACCCTCACCGCGATGCCAAGCCAGGTCCGCGGCGCGCAACGGCAGCCCGGCCGTCGGCGGAATTTCGAAGCGACGCTCAGCGCGCTGTCTCATGCTGGTCACCCTCGCCTGGTACATCCTCCTCGCTGAACGCCAGGCAGATGACGCCGGCAACGATGAACAGGCCGCCGACGGCCTGCCCCCAGCTGATTTGCTCGCCGAACAGCCAGTGCGACAACAGCAGCACCGACACGATCTCCAGGTGAGAGGCCGCGAAGGCGGGGCCAATCGGTGCGTGCTTGAGCAAGGCCATCCAAACCGCGAACGCACCGAGATAGCCGACGACGGAACCGTAAATCCAGGGCTGACCGAAAACGCGCAGCAGCCACGCTGCACTGAACTCCAACGGCAACGCATGCCCGCCGGCGAGCTTGAAGCTGATCTGCGCCAGTGTGTCGAACATCAGCAATAGCAAGAAACCAATCAGGTAGAAGCGCCTCACGAGAGCCAACCCACGATGGCGACGCCGACGCAGATCAGCAGCACGCCTGCAGTGCGCAGGCGCGAAAGTCGTTCAGCAAAGAGATACCGCCCGGCGACCAGAAGGGCCACGATATTGATCGAGCCCAGCAGCACACCCTCGGACAGCGGCACCAGCGAGAGAAACGCGAGCCACAACACGAACTCGATCACGAAGCAGCCAACGCCGATCCAGAGCCAAGGTCGACGGGCCATCCAGAGCCATCCAGCCAGGGCACTGCCGGCATGCGGATCGATGGCGGCGGCTTTGAAAGCCAGCTGCCCTGCGCTGTCTGTGAGAACATTCAGGACCCACAGCGAGACGACTAGCGGGGTGATGACGCCGGTCATGTCGCCAGCGCCTCGCCTCGCCCCGCGACTGCGGCGGAGGTCGCGGTCATGGTCATGGTCATGGTCGAGATGTGAGTGACGAATTCGATTGCGCGCTCCGTCACGACGCGGCGTTCGCGGTCGATGGTGATCATATGGTAGCTGTCGTGCAGGAGAACCAGGTCCACCGGACCTTGCACGCGGCGGACCACCAGCTCGGCGTTGGCAACGCTGGAGACATCATCGTGGCTTGCATGGACGACCAGACATGGCGTGCGCACGCGGTTAAGTTGACGCTGCACATGCCGAGACAGCGCCTGCATCTCGATGACGGAGTACCAGGGGTTCCCCGGCAGCCCGGCTGCAGAGCTGTCACCACTGCGCATCAGCGCGACGACGTGCTTGCGCAGCGTCTCGTCCCGGATGCCGTAGGGCGGCTTTTCCATGAACATCATGTGACGGCCGAAGCCCAGTGCGCGAACGGGTCTCAGCATGAAAGACAGTCGCGTGTAGAGCGGGATACTCCAGCCGTCATGCCAGAACATGGTCGACAGGGCACAGACACCGTCGACCAGTTCCGGCCGCTCGGCCGCTAATTCGAGCGCCAGCACAGCGCCCATGGACAAGCCGATCACGACCAGTCGGTCGACCCGCGCGCGCAGACGCTCGGCGCCCGTGTGGACGCTTGCGACCCAGTCCTGCCAACGCGTGGCGACTAGATCGTCGATTGATCCGCAATGGCCAGCCAGCTGAACGCCATACACTTCGCAGCCGGCAAGCTGAAGCCCGCGCCCAAGCAATCGCAGCTCATTGGGCGTGCCGGTCAGACCATGCACCAGAAGCACTCCCGTGCGGGCCAATTCGCCGCTGCCGAGCAGATGGAACTCCCGTGGCGTGATGCAGGGTGTGGCCTCGAGTCTCATGCCGGCACGTCCGAGCGTTCGACGATGTCAAGCATCAATGGCAGCGCGTCGCCGAAATTGTCGAAGGGTGCGTGGGCGATGCCGTGGGTCCGGCAATGGCCGATCAGCCTGTCCTTGGCCAGCACGAAATTCGCCTTGCCCGCGACGCAAAAGTCGGACCGGCCGTCACCGACAAACAAGACCTTGCCGTGAGCCGCCTGCTGCTGGACCAGATGTTGGCATTTGCAGTTGCCGCAAGCTCGCTCGCACGCCGTGCTGGCGGTGCGTGAGCGCAATTGCCAGCTACGCGCGCCAACCTGCACGAGATGATTGGCGAGCACAGGCAGATCACGCAAGCCATGCGGTGCGAGGGCGCGGCGGATCGCGTAGTCGAAGCCGTCGCTGACCACCTGCAGGAGGATACCCCGTTCGCGAGCCACCGCAGCAAAGGCGGCAAAGTGCGGATCGATGGACAGGGCGTCGAGGTGAGCGTCGAGCTCCATCAGGCTCATGTCCAGCAACGCGACCTGCCCCGTCATGCATTCGCATGATCCAATCTTGCCGACTTCCCAGTCGGCTTCCAGGATCTCCCAGCCCGGCCGTCCGAAACGACCCAGCAGGCTGTCGGTGAGGTCGCTGATGCAGATCGTTCCATCGAAGTCGCACTGGATCATCCAGCCGTTCGCGCCCGTCCCACGGCGCTTTCGTACGCCCAGTCGAATACTGGAGGAATCATTCATGGAAACGAACCCTCATGCCATGGCCCATGCGCACGCTCGCGGCCGTCGCGCGTAGCCGAGTCCCAGAAAAACACTCCACGGCTGTGCGTCGCCAACAAAGGCGTCTCCGGTTGAACCAGGACGCACCATGTACAGCGCTCAGGAAAATCATGCGCTAGCTTAGCGCCGCGAAATTGTCGTGGTTACGCAAGTTGAAATCGGCATTGATGGCGACGCGGGCCCTTGCGACGGATCGGGCGGGCGGGAATGCCGCCGCGACTCGCCTGGACGTTGCACCGTGAAGTCATCCGCGCTCGCGCTGCCGGCTTGCAGGGTGTGCCAATTGACAGCCTCATGCAAGCCCCGCTTCGGGTTGCCCGAAGATAGTCGATGGTCAAATGCCTGTCACCCTGCGGCGTTCTTCTGAGAGACAGAGATCATGGCTATGAGATAGCGCCCGGCTCGCTGTCGATCAGCATGAAGGACGGCCTGACTGCGCGGCACTTCATCGCGACCTCCGCGAACCGGGAAAAGCACGTGCCAATGGCTGAGCTCGCTCACCTGCTCGGTGCGCACGATCGTGTCGACAGCTTCCAACTGGCGAACTGCCGGAACTAAAGAATCAATGAGCGACATTGTCGACATCATCCGCAAGTTCAACGACGGCCGCGACCCGGAGCGGCTTGCGATGAAATATGCGCGGCTGCGTGCCAGCCCGTTTGGATTCATGCGCGGTACCTGCCACTTGTTCTATGAGCACTTGGCCAGGGATGACCTGTTCGCAGGCTTGACAGCCCCCATCGCCTGGATTTGCGGCGACGCACACCTCGAGAATTTCGGCAGCTACAAGGGGGACAACCGTCTCGCCTACTTTGATCTCAATGACTTCGACGAGGCCACACTCGCGCCACTGACCTGGGATCTCGTGCGTTTCCTGACTGCAGTCCGCGTCGCTGGCGACACTTTGACCGCAACGCCCGATGAATGCGTCGAGCTATGCGAGGATTTCATGACGACCTACGCGGCGACGCTGGCCAGCGGCAAGGCGAGCTGGGTCGAGCGTGATACCGCCAAGGGGCTCATTCGAACGCTGCTCGATGACCTTCGCTTGCGCACGCGCCCTGACTTCCTCGACAAGCGAACCGCACGCAAGGGCAAGCAGCGCACGATCCGCTGCGACGGTAAGCATGCCCTCGCCGCCACCGCGAAGCAGCATGCCCAAGTCACGACAATGATTGCCGACTTCGCGTGTGACGCCAGCGATCCGACTTTCTACGAGGTGATCGACGTCGCCCGCCGCATCGCCGGCACCGGCAGTCTCGGTGTCGACCGGTTCATCGTGTTGGTGCGAGGCAAAGGGTCACCGGACGGCAACTACCTGCTCGATCTGAAGCAGGCCCTGCCTTCGGCGCCGCAACGCCGGGTCAAGCAGAAGCAACCGACGTGGGACAGCGAAGCGAGTCGCGTCGTCACGCTCCAGAAGCGCCTTCAGGCCGTGCCCATGGCGTTTCTCCACGCGGTCGACTGGCAGGATGGCTCGTATATCTTGCGTGGCCTGCAACCGAGCGAGGATCGAATCTCGCTGCGCGCTCCGACATCGTCCCTCTTTGGCATCCGCGAGGCGATTTGTACTATGGCCAAGATCATGGCATCGGCCCACCTTCGCGCGTCAGGCCGCCAGGGCTCGGCCATCGCCGACGAACTTGTTGCATTCGGCGCCTCGGTAGCACTCTGGGCCAAGCCGCTCCTGGCAGCCGGCCAGGCTGCTGCGCAACAGGTCGAGACCGACTGGAGAGCCTATGCGTCAGCGTTCGACCAAGGCACGATCGGCTGATTCGGCCCGGGGCCTGACGTTGACCTCCTGGTCGCGGTTGGAACTACGACGGGGCAAGGTCGAACGCAACGGCGGCGTTGCGCAGACGAGGCTAACGCAGACTGTTGTGTCTCAGGTGGAAATGCCGCGCGCGCGTGTCAGTCCAAGCAGTGCAGGGGCGTCCACGTGCGTCCCGGAAACGTAGAAGGAAGCCGGCCACTCCTTGATGACCAGAATGCGCCCAAAAGGTGCAACAGGTTGAGAGCGCGGAACCAATCTCGTTGATGGGTAGTTGATAGAACCTCAAGCAAAACGCAAAGCCTTCGCATGAACTTCATTCACATATCCATCCTGGCCCTCGTACAAGGCTTGGCCGAACTGCTTCCCGTATCGAGCTCTGCACACGTCATCCTTGTAGAGAAACTGCTGGGACTGGACCCAACCGCCCCAGACATGACGCTGCTGCTGGTCATGCTTCACACGGGCACGATGTTCGCGGTCATCGTCTACTTCTGGCGCTCCTGGCGCAAGACGTACTTCAGTTCTGGTCAGTCACTGCGTACCAATGGCCAGCTAGTCGCCGTTGCCACGGTCGCAACAGGCTTGGTTGGATTCGCATTGCTCAAGGTGATCGAGCGCGTTTTCGCGGGCGGCGGCTCGAGCTTCGAAGTCGAGCAACTGTTCGGGAACACCAGGCTCATCGCGTCGGGCCTCACGGCTGCAGGCATCCTAATTGTTGTTTCTTCTCGCCGAGTGTTGCTAGTCGACAAGGCGGTCACTGCGCAAAGCGCGGTGTGGATCGGTGCCGTGCAAGGCCTGTGCTTGCCCTTTCGCGGCTTTTCTCGGTCGGGAGCGACGATCTCGACCGGCCTGTTGTCCGGGGTGAGTCGCCAACGAGCGGAAGAATTCAGCTTCGCGCTCGCAGTGGTATTGACGCCTGCAGTGATCGCTCGTGAGGGAATGAGGTTCTACAAAGCCTACGCGGCTGCACCGCATATCGGCAGCTTCTGGTCGTTGCTCGGCCCGAGTGCACTGGGTATGGTGCTGAGCTTCTTCGCCGGACTGGCCGCCCTGCGTTGGCTTTCGAGTTGGCTCGAGGAGGGGCGGTGGGTCTACTTCGGCGTGTACTGTCTGGCCTTGGCGGCCTCAGTATTTGCATTCGTATAAGCCGCGGTCGGTGTTCGTCTCGGATGCGCGCATGGCATAGCGTTCACGAGGCGATCGGAAGGCACGCAAATGTCACGCGAGCTGGGCGATACGCATCGACGATCGGATAAAGAGCTTCAGGGTGGAATGGATGGAAATGACTTTGGCGGGCGCCCGGCGCCCATGCCGCGTCGTTGCGCGAGCGTGCACGGCGTGGGGCATCCTGCTGTTGTTGTCTGCGCCGCGTCCGGCCTTCGCGGCGTCGGTGCCCTGGACACCCGGCGTCACGGCACGCCACGCCATCGAGGTGCTGGTAGATGATGCCGGCCTCCAATTGACTGTGAGCCAGTGGCCATTGCCGCGCGACGCGGTGCAACGAGCGCTGGACGCGCTGCCCGAGTCGTTGCCGCCGGCACTGGCCGACGCACGCGCGCTCGTGCAGGCCGAGTTGCATGCGCAACAGATCGGTCTTGTCTCGTTGACCGTGCGCGGGCGCTCGGATGCGCTGTCGGGCTTCGGTGACGATGCGACGCCGGGCAGCAGCCTGCTGTTGCGCACGGGTGAACTCGACGCGCCACACTTGGCCATGCAGGTCGGCGGCAGGCTCGACCCCGTTTCCGATACCGGGCAATA
>FSWG01000249.1_pt1 | contig 9679 bp, 11 predicted proteins | sample 1637941 | NCBI WGS metagenome assembly FSWG01 (sample SAMEA3914789, study PRJEB12502) | metagenome | biome: forest; material: soil | place: Canada | collected 2011-07-03 | depth 0.3 m | reverse complement strand
GAACGCGATGTCGGCGATGGGCGCGGGCAGCGTGAAGACCACGTGGTAATACTCGACCGGCAACAGGTCGGCCTGCCGGGCCTCGAGCCAGCGCTTGGCCGCACTGCTCTGGCACTTGGGGCAGTGCCGATTGCGGCAGGAGTTGTACGAGACCTGCTCGACCCCGCAGCCTTCGCAGCGCAGGACATGGCCACCGAGCGCCGCGCTGCGGCACTGCTCGATGGCGGACATGACCTTGAGCTGGCCCAGGCTCAGGTGGCCGCGCTGCGCGACGCGCCAGGCGGGCCCGTGGGTGCGGAAGACATCGCCGACCTCGAGGGGATGCGGCCCCACGGCCGCCGACTCACGAGGAAGGCAGCGCCTCCAGAGGGCTCAGCACCTCGCGCAGCAGGTCGGTGGCCACGTGGGTGTAGATCGTGGTGGTCTCCAGATGCCTGTGCCCGAGCAGCACCTGGATGACACGGATGTCGACATGCTGTTCAAGCAAGTGCGTCGCGAAGCTATGGCGCCTATTCCGAGCTCGGAATAGGCGCCACTATCCCGCGTCCAGGAATATTCCGAGCCTGTACCGCAAGGCCCTGCTGCAGCGGCCGGGGCGTGGCTTCCACTCGGAATAGTGTCATCTCCAGCCACGCTTCGTGGCGCGACTGGAGATGATCGTGACTCATGCTTCTGATGCCCCATGCGGATTTTCGCAGGCCGGTTCGCTTTCGGCGTTCGCTCAGCTGTACTCCGAGCAAATGCTGGCCCAGGGATACGCCGCGGCGTCTGTCAAGACGTCGATGCGGTTGGTTTTCGATTTCATGACTTGGCTCGATCAGCGCCAGATCGAGGCCGGCGGCGTGGAGCCGAGCCATGCTGCCGAGTACCTTGACGATCGGTGGCAGCAGCGACGGCGCCGACGCGGTGATGCCTACACCCTCCAAGGATTCGCTCGTCTTTGTGCCGACGCGAGACAAGACCACGCGCCTGCGCCGTCCGCCGCAATATCGCCCGCTCGACGGGTTCGACAGGCGTTCGAGCAGCACTTGTTGGGCGAGCGTGGGCTCGCCGTTGCCTCTATTCGTCTGTATGGCGATGCTGTCGGACGATTCCTTGAGGCGATCTTCGGCGAAGGCGAAGTCCAACTTCATCGGCTGACCGCTGCCGATATCGTGGGCTTCGTGCAAGTCGAAGCAGCTCGCCTGCGACATCCCAAGCGCGCGAAGGTCATGATCTCGGCGCTGCGGTCGTTCCTGCAGTATGGCCGCTACCTCGGCGCCATCACGGTCGACTTGCATAGCTGCGTGCCGAGCGTGGCGAACTGGACGATGGCCGGTCTACCCAAGACGATTTCAGCATCGGAAGTGCAGCGCCTGCTGGACGGATGCGATCGACGAAGCGCCACGGGTTGCCGTGACTTTGCGATCCTGCTGTTGCTGGCCCGTCTTGGCTTGCGTGCCAGCGAAGTGGTCGACCTGAGGCTGGAGGACATCGACTGGATCGAGGGCTCCATCAGCATCCGTGGCCCGGCCCAACGCTGTGACTGTCTGCCTCTGCCGGCTGATGTGGGAACGGCCATCGCGGACTACCTGCGCCGAGGGCGTCCCAGGTGCGCTCTCCGCAACGTGTTCCTCCGGTGCCGTGCGCCGCGGCGTGCGCTGCGCGGCCCCAGCGCGGTCAGCTGCCTGGTATGCCGTGCCCTGCAACGTGCTGGCATCGACTCGTCGCTCAAGGGAGCGCACCTGCTGCGTCACTCCCTGGCCACCCAGATGCTGGGCAGCGGCGCATCCCTCTACGAGATCGCTGAGATCCTGCGGCACCGCAACCCACAGACCACCACGATCTACGCGAAGGTCGATCTCGCATCGCTGCATGCGTTGGCCCTGCCGTGGCCCGGAGGTGTGCAATGAGCGCGCTGACCAAGGCGGTACACGACTACCTGGCATTGCGGCGAAGCCTGGGTTTCAAGCTTCACGACGCCGGTGTCGCACTACTGGATTTCGCATCGTTCATGGAACGTCAACAAGCCCGGCGCATCACGACCGAGCTGGCGCTAGCCTGGGCCGAGCAACCGAGCAGCGCGCTGCCTGCCCACTGGGCAAAACGCCTGAGCTACGTGCGATGCTTCGCGCGCCATCACCTCGCCACCGATCCGAACACCGAGGTTCCACCACCCGGCTTGCTACCGTACCGTCCGGCACGCGCCCAACCATACCTGTATTCGGCGCATGAGATCCAGCGCTTGACCGAACAGGCCTTGCAGTTGCGCCACCACCAGTTGAGGCCTTGGACTTATCACACGCTGCTGGGCTTGTTGAGCGTCACCGGGATGCGCGTGGGCGAGGCGCTGCGGCTGAAGTGCGAGGATGTGGACTTCGACAACGGCGTGCTCACCGTGCGTGGCACCAAGTTCGGCAAGTCCCGGTTGGTGCCGATCCATGCCTCGACTCGCGAGGTACTGGTCCGGTACCGCGAGCGGCGGGCCAGTCATTTAGGCGGCCGCGAGGCGGCCCACTTCTTCATCTCCGGAACCGGACACCAACTCGACGGCGGTGACGTTCGGCGCACCTTCTACGAGCTGTCGCGTCAGATCGGCCTGCGCGGACCACAGGACTGTCATGGCCCGCGCCTGCATGACCTTCGGCATCGGTTCGCAGTCGAGACCCTGCTGGGTTGGTACCGCTCGGGCGAGGATGCCCAGCGACGCTTGCCGGTGCTGTCGACCTACCTCGGCCATGTTCATGTCAGCGACACCTACTGGTACCTCAGCGCTCACCCGCAGCTCATGCGACTGGCCGTGGATCGCATGGAGCGACGTTGGGAGGGAAGGCCATGACCACGCCCACGTTCCCCGCACTGCTGCAAGGCTTCTTCACGCGCAGGCTGATGCAACAACGCCAAGCCAGTCCCCACACCATCGGCTCGTACCGCGACAGTTTCCGGCTGCTGCTGCAATTTGCCCAACACCATCTTGGTGTTGCCCCTCAGCGGCTGAAGTTCGAGCAAGTCGATGCACCGTTGGTGTCGGCGTTTCTCGACGACATGCAATCCAACCGAGGCATCGGTGCGTCCAGCCGCAATCTGCGACTGACCGCCATCCGTTCGTTCTTTCGGTACGCGTCCTTCGAGATGCCTACTCACGCCGCGCAAATACAGCGTGTCTTGGCCATTCCGAACAAGCGCTGCACGCGGGCGCACATCGGATTTCTCACGCGGCCGGAGATTGACGCTGTTCTGCGTTCGCCCGATCTGCACACTTGGTCGGGGCGGCGCGATCACGCACTCATGTTGTTGGCCGTCCAGACGGGGCTGCGCGTCTCGGAAGTCACCAGCCTGTGTCGGCATGCTGTTCGTCTTGGCACGGGAGCCCATGTGCATGTCATCGGCAAGGGTCGCAAGGAACGCTCGACACCGCTGACCTGGGAGACGGCCGCTGTCATGCAGGCTTGGCTGCGCGAAATCGCCGACGACAATGCTGCGATCGTCTTTCCCAGCGCGCGTGGTGCTCGCCTGAGTTCCGATGGCGTTCACTATCTGCTGACCAAGCACGTCGAACAGGCTTGCCGGGTCTGCCCTTCGCTCGAGCACAAGCGCGTGACCCCGCACGTGCTGCGCCACACCACGGCGATGGAACTCCTCCAGGCCGGCGTGGAGCCCGCCGTGATTGCCATGCTGCTCGGGCACGAGTCGATCGAGACGACGCAGGTCTATCTCGACGCCAACCTCGAAATCAAGCAAGCAGCCCTCGACAAGGTCGAACCGCAAGGCGCCCGCAAGGGCAAATTCAAGCCTGACGACCAGTTGCTGGCCTTCCTCAAGTCGCTGTGAGGTCACGGAATATGCCGACCTCACGAGCCTCAAAATGTCGCATATTCCTCTCGCGTCTCGTGCACAGCCCAACTCTCTCGGAATATTCCTGGACGCGGGATAGTGGCGCAGCGTGTGCATGGACACGCGCTTGTCGAGCTTGGCGGCGTCGGCCGCGGCGTGGATGGCGCGATTGAGCTGGCGCGTCGTGAGCGGGTCGGTGGGATCCATGCCGGGGAACAGCCAGCCGTCACGCAGGATCTTGCCTTGCGCGTGGCCGACGCGCCACCACACCCGCAGCCGCTCAAGCAGGATGGGCGGCAGCATCGCGTAGCGGTCCTTGCGGCCCTTGCCTTGCTCGACGCGCAGCGTCATGCGCTGGCTGTCGACGTCGCCGACCTTGAGCGAGACGACCTCGCTGGCGCGCAGCCCGGCGCCGTAGGCCACCGACAACGCCGTCTGGTGCTTGAGGTTCCAGGCGGCGGCGATGAGGCGCGAGACCTCCTCGCGACTGAGGACGACGGGTAGCGTGCGCGGCACCTTGACGGGCTGCATCCGCGCCATCAGCTCGGGGTGGTTGAGCGTGACGTCGAAGAAGAACTTGAGGCCCGAGATGGTGGCGTTGAGCGTGATGGGCGAGGTGCCGTCGTCGACCAGGTGCAACTGGAAGCGCCGCAGGTCGTCGGCGGTGGCAGTGTGCGGCGAGCGCTCGAGGAACTTGCCCAGCTTGGCGACGGCGCGCAGATAGCTGGCCTGCGTCTTGGGCTTGAAGTTGCGCATGCGCATGTCGTCGGCCATGCGCCGGCGCAGCGGCGAGACGGTGGCGGTCGGTTGCTCCATGGTTCTGCTCCTGTTGACGAGCGAGGCGGGATTGCCTCGCGGGTCAACATCGCAGAACGTCAGGCACAGGCCTCGCCGGTACGCCTACCGCGCAAGCGGTTTAGTCCTCCGCTGCATAGCAGACGATGACCGACGGAGCGAGCCTCCGCCAATTCTCGCTCTTGAGGGGCCGCCATTTCTCATCAAACCTAATCGTCAACCTAACCGCCAGCCGTACGCATTCAGCCGTTGACGCAAATCGAGAGTAGGGAGGCTGCGTCGAGCGTCACTTGTCGCCGTTGTCCGACTTTCCGCTGTTCGTGGTTATCCGGCGCGAAAACCAACCTGACTCCCACCAGTTCGCTCCCGACTCGCGCGGTGGTGGCTCGCCGGCGGCGACGTTCTTAATCCGCTGCAGGACATGTTCTACGGTGGGACTCTTGGCCAAATAGCGTAGGCTCCAGAGAAGCCAAAGCACGGCGACAAGAATTACCAACATGAAAAAGGCGCGCCACGTCGCCTTCTCGATGCCCCAAACGTCCTTGAAGTCGCTTGTGAGGAACACGGGGACGAGGCCGAGCACGATGCCAAGTGGTACCTGCCAGCGACGTGCTGATTCAGCGTCGCCAAGGTAGCGGAGCAGCACCAAGTGCAGCTTGTCCTCAGTGATTTGAATCACCGTCTGGTCGGTGTTCGCGTAGAACGCGGTGACGGGCGTCAGGGCGGAGCCTGTTGATGGGGTGTTACTCATTGCCCAACCCCTCCGTTGAACAGCAGAAGAGACAGGACGTTTAGGTCTCCGATGCTGTGTGCAGCAGCTCGAAACATTACCCGGTCGCCGTTGGTCATCCTTCCCAATGTGCCAAGTTCGGCCATCGCCGTGCCCAGCGAATTGCTGAAATTCAAGAACGTCAGCTTGATCGCGCCGTCCATGCCTCGAACTTGGACGCCCGTTGACGCACCGTCAATGAACTCGATGTGAAGCTTGGTGTTTCCACCCACAAACTTCACGTCCACCGTCGCGGTTTGCCCCTTCGGAATCTGCAAGTTTGGGATGTTGGCGATCACGCGCATTCCGCCAATGTCGATTTCCATAAGCATTCCCTCCTCCTGCTAGCCTATCACTGCCCAGCTCCGATCAATCGTCGTTCCAGTTGAACATGCCGCTAAACGGGTCGCGTGCCATGATCTTGATCGGCACAGGCTGAGGTTGCTGGTTGCGGCGCCGGCTGGCGCAGGCTAGGCGCCTCCGTCCACCAGCCATCGCAGCTCACGTTGCGCGGACGCGGCGCTGGCGCAGGCACGAACGGCGGCATGACTGGATCCCAATCGTCGTCGTCAATGCCAGGCTCGGGCAGCCATCGCGAGCCGTCACCATGCAGCCCGGGCCATCCTTCCTACCGCATCGTGCGATGCGCGTCTGAGGATCGACAGAGGCCATGTGGCGACAGTGCCAACAGGGTGTGCGCGGGCTGTCAGTACATCGCCCCATCGTGGCAAGCGGCAGGCTCACGGCGTGCACCTGCTGGCGCGTTGCCGTTCGGGCAACAATGGAAGTCGTCAAGCAACCTGAAAGCGTCTATGGCCGACAACACCAAAGAAATGTCCCCGGGAGAGAAGATCGCGGATCTCAAGGGTAGCGTGCTGGCAATCGAGGCGATGCTCTGCGCCTTGATCGAATCGTTTTCCGCCGGCCCGCGGGACGCGCTGCTTGATCGCTTCGAGCATGAGTGTGAGGGGGCGAAGACGGTCTTGCTGAATTCGCCGATATCAGACCGCGTGATCCACGCGATTGACCGCGACCGCGACCGAATCTTGGATCGCTATCGCCATCGTTGATTTCTCGCTCTGGCTTCGCTGGTGGGCGGAACCACCTTCCGCCCAAGTCATGACCGGTATGCAGCGGATGCAGTCGGCCGACCGACCAGGTCTCAAGACCGCTTCCGCGTTCATTCCCGTCGTAGGTTGAGCGTCGCCGCGAGCCCACCGACGGACATGGAATTCTGCGAGCCCGTGCGATGCTCGACGACTGCGGTGAGCCCGTCCACGACTTCAGATCGCGAAGTCTTGAACCGTCTTGCCGGATTCGATGGCAGCAGTCAGCCACTTCGGCTTGAGGCCGCGTCCAGTCCACGTCGAACCCGTCGCCCGATCTTTGTACTGCCCCTGGCGACTTCTATCAAAACCCAGCCTCACGGGGCCGACTGCAGCGCCTGGTCGGCGCCGCTGGAGGCAAGGAAGTTTCGGATATCGGCGGTCTGCCTTTGGCGCGTATCACTGTTACGACGTTACCTTTACCTCGGAAAGATACGTGAGCTCATTTGGGAGCTCACCAAGAGCCGTACTATTGCAGCAAAAGGCAGTCGGGTCTGTCGTGCTCGACCTACGTTTTCCGCCGCGCTCCCTCCCATTGAGAGCTTCCTGCATGGTCGTCAAGAGTCCCATAGTGGACAGGATCGAATGGCTCTGAAGCTTTCGTCCTGTCAGCCCTCCAGAATGGACACGTCACGTTGCGCTGCGCCGCAATTTGGTGCATCTTGGCTCAGATGCGCTGCCCCGAGACGCAGAAGTCAAGCGGCGCTTGTTCGACGAACCCTGCGAGGAGCGCATAAGGGCCTCGTCCAGAAGGGTCCCAAGATGCGCCTTCAACCGCGGCGGAACTGCGCCGCCGTAGAAATAGCGGCGATACGTGAGCTCATTTGGGGGCCCACCAACGGCCTCGCGGTCAACGGCCGAGAACACTGACGGCTGCCCTATCGGCGCTTTCGACAACCTATTCCAGAGGATGGAAGCGCGCGAAGTCGACGGACGCTTCAATCCCACTGTCGGTTTCTCGGTAGGTCTCGCAAGCCGTAGCCGCTGATGAAGTTGAGAAGCGCATTTCCGGCCTTGCGCATCAACCCACGATTCGGATCAAGTGTCGGCGCGAATGGGTCTTGTCTCGGGCACGCGATGACAACAGCTTGGATGGTTCGATTGCCGTGCGAATCGCGATCGTTGAAACGTTGCATGTCCGTGTCCTTAATGGTTCCAGTCAGGCCGAACTTTTTGCTGCAAAAGTCCGCGCGATCGATTGAGGCAGGCGATGACGGCCACGACCAATAGCCCGGTCTGTGCAGCGAAATCACCGAACGGATCGAACATGAAATTTCTCGTCCAGATAGCGGCCCTGGAGCGTGAGCATGGTCTTGCCATCGATCAGCTCGGCGCGGCGCAAGGCGATGATCAGGCGCTCCGTCGGATCGGGCGCCCCGTCGTCGCCCGACAGGCGCGTGATCGCCTGAGCCAGCGCGCTGCTGCCCGTGCGCTCGTAGACGACGTCATGGCGCTGGGCGAGGTCGGCGATGAAAGCTGCCAGTCCAACCGTAGGAATTTCGAGCATTTGGGAGAGCCTTCGGCTATCGATTCACACCTTGATTGTGAGCCTTGCCCTGCAGACTGTCGGATCCGAAACCGTCGTTGTAGCGTATCTCCACTTCTTGGCCAACCTCGAATCGGCCTTCGAGTCGCGCCAGGTCGTGAATCACCACAGCATTTCTGGACACGCTCTGCACAAGCAGTCCTGAAGGCATCACCTGGCGCACCTGGCCAGCGTACAGCACTTGCTCGGCGATCTCGCGAACCTCTCGACCTTGCTGGCCCAATACTGCCTCCAGCGCAGCTCGGGCTTCAGCCTTCTGATCTGCTCGGAGATCGACGTCCAGCACTGGTGACGCCTCGGGCACAAATGACGGCGTGGACGTCGGGATCGCAACGACAGGTTCCGGTCGAGAAACGAACTCGTGCGATGGTTCCGGAGGGCGCGTCTGGTGCTTCATATCGCTCGACGCCGGCGCCAGCGCCAGCGCCGAGCCAATCCTAGCCTGGGACTTGTTCGCATGCAGCTGAACACGAAGAGCCTCCAGTGCTTGATCCTCGAACTTGACGGGCAGGCCGTGCTCGACCACGAGCACGACCGCGCGGCGTTGGAAGTCCTCCGGCCCCGTCAGCATCAGCGTCGACCCGTACAGGTCCTGCGCCAACAGCAGTCCGGCCAAGATGACTTCATCGCTGTGCGGGTCCATGATCTGCAGGCGCTCGCCCTGGTCTCGCAGGACTGCCCGGCCAGCTCTGGTATAGGTCACATCACCGTTTCGTTCGACATGCGCCTGCAGCGTCCTGAGTACGGCTGACGCCGAGAGCATGCGTCGCTTGCGCTCCCCTTCACCTGCCTGGAGCCTACTGACGCCGGAGATCGTGAGGCCATCGGTCTCGCGGGCGCTGTCATCGAGCCGGCGCAGGAGGCGAAGGGCCGCGCCGTCGCCCGCCTGGGCGCGCTCCTGAAGAAAGGCGCGCCACGCTTCTCTTTGAGGTGGACGGATCAGCCTGCGTTCCTCTCGGCGTGCCTCCGCATACTCGGCCCTGACGGCAACAGCGCGAAGGCGTTCAGTGGCCCACGCAGCTTGCCGGCCCTCGCGCCCTACGCGTGCCATCGCGACGGCCCGCTCGCGACTCGCCATCGCGGCCAGCTCCGCCCGACCAGCCTTAGTGTGAGCATCGAACTGCGCCAATCGCTCAGTGAGCGACGACTGATCCGCGCGGGAATTCTGAAACTGTCGCCAGAGCGTGCGAGCCTCCACGCCGTCGCTGCGAGCGCGAGGGCGGACGACTCGCTTGCCGATTTGCTGCTCGTAGGCCTCACGCAAGATCGGCGCCGCCTCGCGCCATTGCAGACCCATCTCCTGCTTGAGGAAATCGTTCGGCGTCAGCAGGCGCGAGCCGCAGCGGATCCGCGCCGATCCGTCCGCGGCGCGCTCGGTGGCGTACAGGCTTGCTTCGAGACCGTGGCTGTGACTGAGCCGCGCCAACAACTGCTCGCAATCGAGGTTATGCCTGATCTCGACGTACTTGCGATCCGCCCGTGCCGCCTCGTACCTCTCAAGCAGCCCTTCTCGCAGCTGCGTGACGACACACGATGGCTGCTTCAATGGGCCTCGGGCCCGGCCTCGCCCTGCTCGACTGCCATCTGCTTGTCGCAGGCGATGACCAGTTGGTGCGCCTGCAGATCCGGCTCGTACATCCACGCCATCGT
>FSWG01000207.1_pt1 | contig 9976 bp, 9 predicted proteins | sample 1637941 | NCBI WGS metagenome assembly FSWG01 (sample SAMEA3914789, study PRJEB12502) | metagenome | biome: forest; material: soil | place: Canada | collected 2011-07-03 | depth 0.3 m | reverse complement strand
TGCCAGACTAGGTTAATGATCGCCAATTCGTCACCGCTGAAACTGGCGATTCCGCGCTCTCGCATGACATTGTCGAGCGCCTCTCGACGGAGCGAAGATAGGCTTTGCCAAGGGCGATGGTTGTTGAGGATGTCTACGAAGCCCGGAGGATACAGCCCGTGCCAAGCAGTGGCTATTGCGTCCCAGTCGACATTCAATCCTTTCGCTTGATTTAATACCGTCCCCTCGCTGACTACACTGCCCCAGTGGTCGGTGCAAGTGCCAATGACATCGAATACGAGCGCCTTGATTCCTAAGGCATCACATTTGTTCTGAGTGTTGGCCGTCTGGCCAAATGCGGAGGTAGCGCTGCCGAGCGCCACAGTGGCAATCAGCTTGCGCCGAGACATCGAGATCGATAGTGATTGCATTTGATTGGGCCGAGCTGGCCGCCGACGCGGCTGTTGTCTGATTGCGGACCGGTGAGATCGGAGCGGCCACGCGCACCGATGGTGAATCGAGGTTCATCGGTGAACTCTTGAGGTTGTGATGAAACTGGCGGGTGCCATGCACACGGCAATGCGTTGGGTCTGGGCGCGCCAGTGTTGCAAACGAGCTGGTGGTACCTGCCAAGCCCCCAATTGATACCGTCAAGTTGCCGGCTGAATCCGGTGCGGAATTCCACGCTGGAGCTTCGAGTTTCAGTGGCCGCCGATGTTCAGTAGAACCTTGCCGCCGCGCTGGACGTGCGCCGGAGCCCCTTTGACATTCGCAAGCGGGCAAACTGCCGCGACCGGCAGCGTCAACTTTCCCAAGTGCATCAAAGTGGCCGCCTCACGGATCAAGGCAGGAAACGTTCCTGCATGCTGCGGATGACCGAGGAAGAATACCGAACTTGAGATGGGTGGCGAACCGCTACCTACACGAGGGTCTACCCGTCGACAGCACGACGCATGGGCTGAGCGCGAACTACCTGATGCCGTAGCGAGCTGCGGGCTCGGTCCTGGAGAGGTTCCCGATCATCGCTTGACGCGCGGCTTCGTAGGCGTTGAACTGGGCCACATCCGGCAATGCCGGAATGGTGTAGATCTCACCTTCGTCGTAGCCAGCCAGCGCTGCGTCGACCATGTGGTCGGTGGTCATGATGATCTCAGCAGGCAGGTTCGAGAGCGGCACGCCAGCGATGTCCCAGAACGGGGTGGCGGTTGCACCCGGCAATACGGCTTGGAAACGCAGACCGTTGCCGCCGAGTTCATGCTGAAGCGACTGCGTCAGCGCAATAACGAATGCCTTGCTGGCACCATAGACGCCGTTCATGATCTCCGGCGCGATGCCGACGATGGACGCGATCTGGATGATGGCACCCTTGTTGCGCGCCACGAAAGCAGGCACAGCGGCATACGTCAGTCGAGTCAGGGCAATGACGTTCAGGTCGATCAGTTCTTCCATTGCATCGATGCTCGTCGCCAGCAGCGGCGACATCGAGCCGACGCCAGCGTTGTTGACCAGCAGCGTGATCGAATCGTCGGTGGCCAAGACCTTCTCGACCGCAAGCAAGTCAGGCCGCTTGTTCAGGTCGGCTGCGATGACAGTGATCTTGCGACTCGTCTTGGAACCCAGCGAATCAGCAAGGGCATTGAGCTTTTCCTTGCTACGTGCGACCAGTATCAGGTCGTAGCCGCGGGCGGCCAGTCGGTCTGCATAGACGGAACCGATGCCAGTGGATGCACCAGTGATGAGTGCGGTACCAAGAAAATTCGTCGCCATTTGAGGTCCCTCAGATCCTGCCAACTTGGCAGGTATGGAAGAACTATAGGTATGCTATCGTCCGTCTTCAATGTCTTTGTTGCCACCTTTTGTGCCATCTCTCGTCTTCACTTAAAAAGAGCGCCATGATCAAAATCGGCTTCGTCGTGAGCCCTGGTTTCCAGCTCATGAGCCTGACGGCCATGTCCGTGTTTGAGTTCGCCAACTATTCGTCGGAGAAACCTGTTTACGACGTCCAACTGGTCTCGGAATTCGGCGGGCCGGTGGTGAATTCCCTTGGCTTCGCCGTTGAGACGAAGACGCTGGGCAACTTGGCGTTCGACACGTTCATCGTGACTGGGCCGCCGATCCTCAGCCCTATATCGCCCGTTGTCGTCGCGTTCCTGCGCAAAGCCGGCAAGCGAGTGCGCCGCATGGCCTCCATCTGCACCGGGGCGTTCGCCCTGGCAGATGCGGGTGTTCTGAATGGTCGTCGTGCAACGACCCACTGGGCTTTCGCCCGAGACATGGCCACGCGCTACCCGGAAATCAAAGTCGAAGAAGACCGGATCTACATTGCCGACGGGAATGTCTGGACATCTGCAGGCATGACAGCAGGACTGGACCTCGCTCTGGCGATGCTGGAAGCAGACCATGGCGTCCAGATAGCTCGTCAGGTTTCCCGGTTGCTTGTCATGTATCACCGTCGCGCCGGCGGCCAATCACAGTTTTCCAGCCTGCTGGAAGTCGCGCCGAAGTCCGACCGGATCCAGCGAGCACTGACGCATGCACGTGAAAACCTGAAGGACGCACTGTCGATCGAGGAACTGGCAGATGCTGCCAGCCTCAGTCCGCGGCAGTTTAGCCGCTTGTTCCACGCCGAAACAGGGCACACGCCGGCCAAGGCGGTAGAGAACCTTCGCCTCGAGGCAGCGCGGTTGATGATGGAAGAGGGTAGCCACCCCATCGAGTTCATCGCCCTGGAGACTGGCTTTGCGGATCGAGAGCGCATGAGGCGCGCGTTCATGCGGGCTTTTGGCCAGCCGCCTCAGACAATCAAACGTTCAACGCGCACGCAGGAGATCCGTCTACCTTGACCTTGGGGCGGCGACACAGTATGACTAGCGGCCTGTAACGATTGATTCAGGAGTGATTCGTCGAGCGGCGTCGAAGTGCTTCCCGTCACTTAAGCCATTTCTGATTCCCTCTTTTTGCTTGGTGAATGGCGACGGTAGCGACGCGTGGTCGGCTTGCTCGGTCAGTTCAACCAAAGGTGAAAACGAAAGCTTCGGCGCCTGGGTTTGCAAACTCGATCTCAAACAGACGCTCCTTGTTCCCACCGGCCTGGCGCACCAATTGGTAGAGGCGGTGGGTGTCGACCGTTCCCCTACCCTGCGCGTCGACGTCGAACCCGTGATCGTTCAGTGGGGGCCTGCCATCCAACAACACACGGAACGGGACCGGCCTTCCGTCGGTGGTTGGCCCGAGAGCCAAGTGCAGGTCGCGCGCCTTGAATCGATACTTGATGCTTCCCGCGCCCTGACGCAGCGAGATGCGGTCGCCCCACAACGTCCAGTCGCCTGAGAGCGTCCATTGGTTCAAGCGCAGCGACGTAGCAGGTTGGTAGGTGCGAGAGCCGTTGAGGAGTACCCGATCGGGAGACACGAAGTCGCTCTTGTGGTCAGAGCCAAGGTAGGCCTCTTCGGACGAGGACTGGTCGGGGCCGGGTGCGGCCTGCGTACCCTCGCCCTGCGGTACGACAAGGCTTGGCGAGGCAACCGGCCGCCCGGCCTCCGCCAACAGTTGCTGAATGACCTCCTCCGACTCCGCGTAGCCGTTCTCCCCGAACTGATGGTGGCGGATTCGCCCCTGCGCATCAACGAAGTACAAGGCTGGCCAGTAGTGGTTGTTGAAGGATCGCCAGATCGAAAAGTCGCTATCGACTGCGATCGGATAGCTGATGCGCAGGTCTTGCAGCGCTCTGTGCACGTTCGACGAGCTCTTCTCAAACGAAAATTCTGGCGAATGCACGCCGATGACGACGAGGCCTTGATCTTTGTACTTGTCTGCCCACCCCCGGATGTACGGGAGCGTTCTCAAGCAGTTGATGCACGAGTAGGTCCAGAAATCGACGAGAACAACTTTCCCCCGGAGGTCCTCGACTTCGAGAGGAGGCGAATTGATCCACTCAGTTGCGCCGGCGAAGATTGGCATGGTTCCTTCCACGGGAAGTTTTGGTGACTGCGATGATTCGCGATAGACGGCTGGCATCGCTCGGGCCGGACTAGCCGATTCATCTACCCGGCTCGTCGGTTCGCTCGCGCGCTTCGTCGACCCCTCGACGAGAAAGTCCTCCAACTTCGAGGAGGCGCCATACGAGAACCGGCTGAAGACGCCTGTATCAAGTCCGAGCGCGATCGCGGCCACTCCCGCCAGGACGGCGACCCCCGCAACGCGGCGAATGTGATCTCCCAGGTTGAGCGACCGCGTGAGAGCGGCGAACACCTTTCGGCCGCACAGCATCGCGATGGCCAGGCTTGTTCCCGCCCCTGCTGCGTACACCAACAGGAGTACCGACGTACCGACGCCTGCGCCGTTTATCGCGGCGCTGGTCAGGATTAGCCCTAGGATTGGGCCAGCGCAAGGAGCCCAGAGCAATCCAGTGCCACTGCCCAGCACCACGGCTGACATAGGCAAACTTGCCTTCGATTCGCCGCTCGTTGCGGACTCTGACCAGCGGTTGCCGAGTGCGACCAACGGTCGCGCAAGGCGCTCGGCCATAGCGGGAAAGATCAGCGAGACGCCAAAAACCCCGAGCAGGACGAATGCCGCCAGCCGACCGTATTCATTGGCCGAAACTACCCAGCCGCCTCCGAGTGCAGCCAGGCTCGCGACCGCTGCGAACGAGATGGCCATCCCGACGAGCATTGGCAACCCGTGCGCAACGAACGGGCGATTCGCCCGCGCGAAAACGAACGGCAGAACCGGCAGGATGCACGGGCTAAGGATGGTCAGCAGACCACCGATGTAGGCGAGAGCGAAGATAAGCATGACAAGGTCCTGGATGGCATCGCCCCACGCCCACGGAGTGGGCAATGGGTGATGGCTGAAGCGGGTTGTACAACTGCGAGAGCGCCCAAGACGGTCTTTCGTACCGTCATGTATCTGCCCGCGTGGCAGCCACGGTGCGTTTCCCTTCGATCGGGCATCTCACATCCCCGATCGATGAAGGCACCGGTCGGCACGGAAGAATCCCCCGGGAGAGGTAGCGGTCGGCGCGCCCGGCCTCAAGCAGCAATCGCGGCTCTTTGGTCAATGAGGCTTACAGGAGAGCGCCAGTCGAGCCATCCGTTGGCTTGGGCGAACCACAGAGAGAGATCCCAGGTGTCGAAGGTGCCCGGACGATGCGGTGAACTTGGATCACGCCGTGATTCTGTGTACGTCACTGTGTCCGACAGTGCATCGAACACCCAGACATGCACGCCCGCGCAGTTTTGACAAGCCGTCGACACAGCCGCTCGCTCAAATCGATCCGCGCGCGGCCGCTGAATACAGGCAGTGCGCCTAACCCCAACTCGGAGCCCTGCAACATGAATCACTTCACGCTCAACGCATACAGAGCCGGCCAGGTCGGAAGCACGCAGGAGCGTGACACCCGAGCCCGTCGGCTTGCCGTGGCTGGCACGATTGCGATCGCACTCGCGTCTGCTGCGTATACGATCAAATCCTCGGCCATCGAGCCGCCCAAGGCCGCCTCGCCAATCTACGGGGTGACCATTCCCGAGGGCTACCGGACGTGGCAGTTCATCGCTCCCGCGCTCGAGGGCGAGCCGCTGAACGAACTGCGCGCCGTTGTGGGCAATCCCAAGTCTGTCGCGGCCTACCAATGCAAGAGATTGCCATTCCCGGACGGAAGTGTCCTGGTCAAGCTGGCTTGGAAACACGCGCAATCGCCAGAGTTCGCGTCGGCCTTGGTGCCTGGCGCAGCGACCACGGTACAGGTGATGGTCAAGGACTCGAAGAGGTACGCTGCGACTGGGGGGTGGGGATTCGGGCGTTTTGTCGACGGCAAGCCAGCCGACATCGCGCAGCATCAGACCTGCTTCGCATGCCACGCTTCAAAGGTCAAAGAACGTGACTACGTGTTCACGAAGCTAGCGCCGTAGTGCCCTGACAGGGTTATGCGACGAGTCGACCCTTTCTCGAGATCGATGACGTGCCCTATGGCTCGGTGTAGTCGCCGACAAGCTGATTCAGCAAACTGTCGGCATCAACCCACTGCTGCGGTTCAGCCGCCACACCCATGCTCTGCACGCGCCACTTCGAAAATTTGGCCCAGCCATGTTACGGATCGTAAGTATCCATAATGGAAAGGTACTCCGGGTAGCTCACACTCTCCGACCGCGCGAAGAAGACGCTTGAACAAGGCGCCTACTGCATCCGCGTCAAGCTCCCGGCTGATCATCAGAAACTCCTCGCCTCCCCATCGACGGCCTCACCTGTAGCATACGGGCATGGGCAAATCGTCAGCTCTTCCAGCTCTGCGCGGCGGCCTCACCGCTGGCTGCAGCCTTTCTGTTCGGCGTCAGCACGCCGCTGGTGCAGCGCTTTGGAGTGGGCGCTGGGAGTTTCTCGACGGCGGCGCTTCTCTATGCCGGGGCCGCACTCGTCGGGGCGCTCATTCGGCAACCCGCCGAGCGCGAGGCGCGGCTGCGACGCAGCGACGGCAAGCGAATCACTCTAATGGCGTTCTTCGGCGCGGCCGTCGGCCCGGTGGCACTGGCTTGGGGCCTGCAGCACACAAGTGGCACCGGTGCGTCGTTGATGCTAACGCTAGAGGCCGTTTTCACTGCCTTGCTAGCTCGCCTCTGGGACACGAGACCCTGGACCGGCGTGTGATGCTTGCGATGACGCTTCTGACCCTGGGCGGTATGGCGCTGGTGCTTGACCGCGCGCAGGCGGGCGCGAGTCAGGTCACAGGCCTGCTCGCCGTCATGGCCGCTACCGCCGCCTAGGGCGTCGACAACACACTGTCGAGCGATGTCGCCGAGCGCGACCCCGGCCAGATTGTCATGGTCAAGGGGGATTGGGAGTACCGGCGACGACCGTGCTGGCGATCGCATTTCACGAGCCGATGCCTCAGGTCTTGGCCGCTATCGGGTTGCTTCCTGATATCCGCGGAAAGAGGAACGTTTCGTCTCTCATCGCCTCGGTGCAACAGCGCAGCTTCGTAAGCGGACGGCGATCCCATCTTGAAAGCTTCGATCCGCTCGGGATGATGTCCATTTTCATTTCGAAATGGACGTTATGGCAGCCAAGGCAGTAGCCTCACGCAGGCGGCACAGTGAGGAACTGAAGGCGGAGGTGGTTGGCGAATGCATGCGGCCCGGCGCATCGGTAGCAGCCATCTCGCTGGCGCGTGGCTTGAACGCAAACCTGGTGCATCACTGGTTGCGAACCGCGAAGGCGTCGCTGAACGATGTGACGGTCAACGAGGGCGCTGGCGAGCAGGGCTTCATCGAGCTCCAGCTGCCAAAGCCGTTACCGACGATGCCGGCGCCTCAGGACATTCGGATCGAGGTGCGGCGCGGCGCGACTACGATCAGCGTCGCCTGGCCGACCGGCGCCGCCGCCGACTGCGCGGCCTGGATGCGAGAGTTGCTGCGGTGATTCGGGTCGATGCGATCTGGCTGGCCGCCGAACCATTCGATATGCGAGCCGGCACCGAGTCGGCGTTGGCTCGGGTGGTCAACGTCTTCGGCGCCGCGCGCCCGCACCATGCATATCTCTTCGCCAACCGCCGGGCAAACCGGATGAAGGTGCTGGTGCACGACGGTGTCGGCATCTGGCTGGCAGCCAGGCGATTGCACTCTGGCAAGTTCGCTTGGCCAAACGACCGTACTGACACGTTGACGCTCACACGCGAGCAGCTCGACGCGCTCGTGCTTGGCCTGCCGTGGCAACGCGTCGGAGAGGCGGGAGTGATCCGCATCTTGTGAAGCAATTGCTGCTTGTGCGTATGGACCTGCGGCGCGTTCGAGGGCAAGATAATTCCGTGTGAACGACGCCGCCCTTGACCTCGCCCATCTCGACGCGCAGCAGCTGCGCGAGTTGGTGCTGTCGATGAAAGCAACGCTGGCGGGTCGCGATCGGGAGATCGCGTTCAAACAGGCGTTGATCGACAAGATGACGCACGAGATGGCGGTTCTCAAGCGGCTGAAGTTTGCCGCCCAGTCGGAGCGCGTCGCTCCTGAGCAGCGCAATCTGCTCGAAGAGACTATCGACACCGACATTGCTGCCCTCGAACTCGAGAACGCCAAGTCGGCACCGGGCGACGAGCGCGAGAAGCGCCAGCCCAAGCGCCAACCGCTGCCGGCCGACCTGCCGCGCAGCGAACACCGTCACGAGCCCGCGAACACGACCTGCGGCTGCGGCTGTGCGCTAAAGCGCATCGGCGAAGACGTGGCCGAGAAGCTCGACTACGTGCCCGGCGTGTTCACGGTGGAACGCCACGTACGTGGCAAGTGGGTCTGCACCGAGTGCGAGACGCTGGTGCAGGCGCCGGTGGCGCCGCACATTATCGACAAGGGCATCCCCACTGCGGGCCTGCTGGCCCAGGTGCTGATCGCCAAGTTCGTGGACCCCCTGCCGCTCTACCGCCAGGAAGCGATCTTCGGCCGCGCTGGCCTGGCGATCCCGCGATCGACGCTGGCGCAGTGGGTCGGCACCTGCGGCGTGCAGTTGCAGGCGCTCGTCGACGCGCTGCGCGAAGGGGTGTTGACCCACGCCGTCCTGCACGCCGACGAGACGCCGGTGGCGATGCTCAAACCCGGCAAGGGCAAGACGCACAAAGCCTACCTCTGGAGCTACTGCACGACGAGCTTCAGCCCGATCAAAGCGGTCGTCTTCGACTTCGCGGAAAGCCGCAGCGAGGAACATGCACGTGACTTCCTCGGCATCGATACCGACGTGCCGGACAGCGGCTGGCACGGTACTCTCGTCTGCGACGATTACTCGGGCTACAAAGCCGCCTTCAAGCACGGCGTCATAGAAGCCGGTTGCCTCGCGCACGCGCGGAGGAAGTTCCACGAGCTTTGGGTGAACCACCAGAGCACCATCGGCGAGAAGGCGCTCGAGTTCTTCCGCGAGCTCTACAAGATCGAGCGCGAGGTGCAGCACCTGACCTCAGACGATCGACGCCGAATACGACAGGACAAGGCCAGTCCGATCGCAAAGAGCTTCCTGCGCTGGCTTGAGGCGCAGCGTGCTCGCGTACCCGATGGCTCGGCTACTGCCAAGGCAATCGACTACAGCCTCGGGCGGTGGGTCGCACTGACGCGTTACCTCGAGGACGGCAACCTGCCGTGCGATAACAACTGGGTCGAGAACCAGATCCGTCCAATCGCCATCGGCAGGTCAAACTGGCTGTTCGCCGGCAGCCTCCGCGCTGGGAAGCGCGCCGCAGCGATCATGAGCCTGGTGCACTCAGCGAAGATGAACGGGCACGACCCGTACGCCTACCTCAAGGACATTCTGGAGCGCCTGCCGACACAACCGGCGAGCCGGATCGAGGAACTGCTTCCTCACCGATGGATGCCTCTCGTCTGAACAGCCACGTGTGGCGCGCGTTGGTCGGGCGAGCCGCTATGCTGTCGACAATGACATTCGCCGGCGTTCATAACGTCGACCCACTATGACACCATGGCTCGACTTCTCGGGTGCACCGCCACTGTTAATTCCTGCGGCACTGGTGCCATTGTGGCGGGGCTGCATTGACCGGTCCACCGACGTCTATCGCGACTTGGACACGAAGAACCCCACGACTGACTACGACCACGCGTGCGCGGCGGCGTGGCCGGGTCGAGGGCTCATTGCAGTCGGCGATTCAACCGCGCTTGCTCTGTACTCCGAGTGGGACGAGGTTGCATGGGATCCGTCCGCCAAGATTGTTGCCTGCGGCAGCTGGTGGCCAAACATGGAGCAGCTGAGCAGCGCAACTTGGGGTGATCCACTCCGCTGGAACAACACTCACACCGAGTACCTTCTCATGAACTCCGCGGCCGACGGTTCGGTCGAACTTCGCGCCGACGACTACTTCAAGATCCAGCTTCCACTCGGAGCTTGCACGCTCGAGTACGCGCAGATCGAAGACAAATTTATCGGGGGCTTCCATCGATTCCGCTTCGAGTTCGACCCGATGAATTCGGCTTGAGGCAGGACTGCCGAACAGGCCGTCGAACTGTCCGGTTGC
>FSWG01000247.1_pt1 | contig 10442 bp, 9 predicted proteins | sample 1637941 | NCBI WGS metagenome assembly FSWG01 (sample SAMEA3914789, study PRJEB12502) | metagenome | biome: forest; material: soil | place: Canada | collected 2011-07-03 | depth 0.3 m | reverse complement strand
CGCTTCGCGCTCGCGTCCATGCGCTTGCGCTCGATCGCCACGCGCAGCACGCGCCCCAGCGAGTCGTCGCCGGCGTGGCGCTTGGCCAGCACGTCCTGCACGCCCATCTGCAGCAGCTTGATGCATTGCGCTGGCGTCGGCTCGGGCGCCACGACGACCACCGCCGAGTCCATCACCGCATGCGCGAGGCCGGGCCACGCCAGCAGCTTGTCGTAGTCGGCAGGCGTCTTCACCTCGACCAGCAAGGCATCGCACGGGCTGTCGTGCAGCGTGTTGGCGATGTCGGCCAGGTTGCCGCACGGATTGACGACGAACGGCCCGTAGGACGACGTGAACAGATCCGGTGCGACGGCACTGAGGCAGATGACCTGGTACGGGTTTCCCATGGGGCGCCAGCGTTGAAGTTGAAACGATGATGCCCCGCTTTTGCTGCGGTGCACAGGCATGGAAACACCGAATAAGGCCGGCGATTACCCGACCTCTTCCCAGAACGCAGAACGCCCGGCGGGGACCGGGCGCGGCGCTGGAGCGGGTGACGGGAACAAACCCAGGCATCCAACCCGTTGATTGACAACAGGTTCCTCCCGTTAGCTCTGCGGGATGAGGCCGTATTCTGTACCACTGCCACATATCCGGCAACTTGGGAGTGTCCACTGATGGTACGTGCCAATGGCCATCGATACAGGTTCGGCGCGTAGGCAACATCGCTGGTTGCATGTCGGTGCGAGAGACTGCCATTGCTCAATCGGTACTCTGACTGCTTGAGAGGCTGGTATCTGATGGGCTTCCCATGGACGCCAACCCGCCCGAAGCATGTGGGATCCCCGGTCGCCGGGGCTGAGTCTTGGCGGCAGCACCATCGCGACCGAGTTCCCTGCGCGAGGGGATGCTTCTCGAACAGCCGAGTGAAGAATGCCAAAGCCAGCTCTTCCGACTTCGGGCCTGCTCGGCAACCTTCTTGACAATGCCATCCGCTGCACGCCCAGACATGGGCGCATCGACGTGGCGATGCGGCAGGAACCAGATGGTGTCGTGCTGGAAGTTCGAGATGACGGTCCCGGAATTCCAATGGAGGAAAGGATGCGCGTTCTGGAGCGGTTCTACCGAGGTCGTCAGCAGGGCCAGCCGGGCAGCGGACTCGGCTTGTCGATCGTCAAGCGGATCGCCGACCAGCATGGCGCAACGATGTCGCTGAATGTCACACGCGGTGACCACGGCCTTCAAGTGAGCATCCGTTTTCCGAAGTCGGCAGCTCTCGAATAGGCAGCCGCATTCAGTCGGCCTCCAAAAGCCTTCGAGCTGGAGCGCATCCGCACATCTTCGTCAGTGGCCGCCTTCGCCGGGCTAGCCGGAGTTCGCAGCGCCAGGACGCACATCGGCGATGTGGCGCTGACAGCGATTAGAATAGGATAGCCCCCCATACTATCTAGATTCTCATGAGTCACACCGTCCACGACAAAGCCAAACTTCTGGGCCGCGTCCGCCGAGTCCGCGGACAACTCGACGCAATCGAGCGTGCCCTTGAGGCCGAGGAGCCCTGCGCGGAGGTCATGCGCCAGATCGCATCGGCTCGCGGGGCGATGAATGGGCTCCTCGCGAAAGTCGTCGAGGACCACATCCGTACGCATTTGGTTGACCCCGAGAAGATGCCTGGCAGCAAGGACCCGGACGCGACCGACGAGCTCGTCGAGGTCGTTCACAGCTACTTCAAGTGAGTTCAAAATGAGTCCAGACACCTTGGCCCACGGCCACGTCTTCCTGGCCCCGGGGCATGAACGCAGCGAACGCAAGACGTGGGCGGTCATCTGGCTGTGCGGGCTGATGATGGTCGCAGAGATCGTCGGCGGGACGATGTTCGGGTCGGTGGCGCTCGTCGCCGACGGACTGCACATGTCCACCCATGCCGGCGCGTTGCTGATCGCGGCGCTTGCATACACCTACGCGCGCCGGCATGCGACCGACCCGCGCTTCTCCTTCGGCACCGGAAAGCTCGGAGACCTGGCCGGCTTCACCAGCGCGATCATTCTGGCGATGATCGCGTTGCTCATCGGCTACGAGGCGGTGAGCCGCCTGCTGAGCCCTGTGGCCATCAACTTTGGCCAGGCGATTCCGATCGCTGTCTTCGGGCTTGCTGTGAACGTAGCGAGCGCGTGGCTGCTCAGTGGCGGCGACCATGGGCACCACCACGGACATGGTCACTCCCATGGAGGAGCGAACGGCGGGGATGAGGTTCGCCGGGTCGACACTTTTTGGGGGCCGCTCGCCCTCGAGGTGTTTGAGGACGGCGTCCCGCCGCGGTTTCGGTTACGCGGCGACGGGGACAGTGGTGAGCCTGCCTCCGCATGGATGGGCGCCTCGGTGGAAACTCAGCGTCCAGACGGGAGCCGGCAAGTGTTCCGGCTAGTCGATCGCGGCACCTACCTTGAATCGGTCGACGAGATTCCCGAGCCGCACGAGTTTTCAGCGCGTTTGAGTCTCTCCCGCGGCGGCGTAGAGGAGGCCCATGAGCTGAGATTCGAGGAACACGATCATGACCACGGTGAGCCTGGCGCCAAGACGCATCGAGACAACAACTTCCGTGCGGCGCTCGTGCACGTCATCGCCGACGCGGCGGTGTCAGTACTCGTCATCGCGGGTTTGATCCTCGCGCGGCAGTTCGGCTGGCTCTGGATCGACCCGCTCGTCGGCGCCGTCGGAGCGCTGGTCATTGCGAATTGGTCGTTCGGGCTCATCCGCGACACCGGTGCAATTCTTTTGGATATGAATGCCGATGGAAACTTGGCGAAGAGGATCCGCGAAGCTCTGGAGGTTGACGGCGACCGCTTGGCAGACCTGCATCTCTGGCGTTTGGGTCCCGGCCACCTCGGGGCGATCGTGTCGGTGTTGACACCCGCCATGCGCGACGAGACCTACTACCGCACAAAGCTCAGCCGCTTTGGCGCGCTATCGCACGTCACCGTCGAGGTTCGCTCCTCCCGATCCAACGCGTAGTTGCGAAGTTTTGGGAGATCGGCCCGCGCACGTGGCTCCTTTGCAAGCGCGTAGCCAGGGAATCCGACGATCAGAATATCCTCGGCGGCACGCCCGCACAATTTCGGCGCATCGTCTGGAGATCGATCGAACACGAGCCGGCGTTTCGGTTTTGCTCGTTTTGTATCGATCAGCCGCGCAGATCTCGTTTGACTCCGGCGCGGGCGTCGCGCGCCGTAGACTGGGGGCCGTACCGGACCAGATTCAATCTTCGAGGCACCGTTCTATGACGAGAAAGCGCATCGCTGGCGATTCAAACATCGATGCGACGGCAGCGCCTGAGCCACATCGATTGCCTCCCATCGCGCCGCGGTGGGTGAAAGTCCTGGGCTTCGTCGCGCTTGCCCTGGTACTGCTCATCATGGGGCTGCATCTGGCAGGCATCGGATTCGGTCCTCACATGCACCACGGGCAGTGATGGTCATGACGCCACCCCTTCGGACTCTCGCGCTGACGGCCCACGTCACTTCGTCGATTGGCTGGTTTGGCGCGGTCGCTGCTTTTCTAGTCCTTGCAGTGGCTGGGTTGACGCGCAAGAGTCCCGAAGCAGTGCTCGCCTGCTACGTAGCCATGAGCCTCATCACCTGGTTCGCCGTCGTCCCGCTCGCCGTCATTTCTCTGATCAGCGGCGCAGTTTCATCCTTGGGAACCAAATGGGGCTTGGTTCGGCACTACTGGATCATGGTGAAGCTCGTGGTCTCCATTTTTATCACCGGCTTGCTCGCACTTCACATGCCGTTGGTTGACCTTCTGGCAACCGCGTCGGCAAAAAGCTCCGCGATGAACGTCGGCCTGCACGGACTGCGGATTCAGATGATCGTCTACGGCGCGGCCGCGATGCTTGTATTGCTGCTGCTCACGGCGCTATCGATGTACAAGCCCTCCGGCTTGACGCGATATGGGTGGCGCAAGCTGCAGGCCGAGCGGGCCTCGTCACGGGCATAGATCTGCGAATCGGTTTCGCCATGGGGCACGCAGGAACCGACAGCCGTCATTCTTCGCGAAGGGCGTCGGTTCTACCGTGCGCATGGACAAGACGTCCAATCGCTTGGCCGAATTGTTCTTAGCGTGTCCGGTCTTCCTCAGGTGTCGGACGCCCGTTGGAGGGGCTGCTTGCATGCGGAGCCGGATGGCCATGCGCTGCGGCTTCACCTTCAGCTGGACGTGGCGGTTGCGATTGCTGCTGCGCCCGCTGACGCGCCTGCTCCTCGGCCTGGGCACGCTGTTGCTGCGCCTCTTGTGGAACGCGTTGCCGAGCCTGTTCTGCTGCTTGGGCTTGCTGCTGCCGCTGCGCTTGTTGTGCACGCTCCTCGGCTTGTGCGCGCTGTTGTTGCGCTTGTTGCTGGGAGCGTTGACGTGCTTGCTCGTCAGCCTGGGCTCGTTGACTCTCTGCAGTCTGTTGCGCTCTCTGGCGCGCCTGTTCGTCGGCTTGAGAGCGCTGCTGCTGTTGTGCTTGTTGTTGGGAGCGTTGACGAGCTTGCTCGTCCGACTGTGCCCGCTGTTGTTCTTGCTGCTGCGCGCGTTGTCGCTGCTGCTCTGCGCTTTGCGTGCTCTGGGCCTGTTGCTCCTGGGTCTGCGCGGCGCGCGGTCGTGCTTCGATAGCCGGAGTTTCTTGGGCGGCTCTGGTCGCAGCAGGGACGACGGAAGGCTGCGTCACCTTCTGCTCAGTTGGCTTCTCCGCAGGGGAACCGTGAGGTGCCGGAACGATGGGCGCGTGCGCCATCTGGCCACGCTGCGCCTGCGACAGCACGGCAACCGGATGCGATGGCACGGTCGGCAAGCCTTGTACATGCTGTGGCGCAGGCAGAACTGCGACGCTGCGGCCAGAGACATATGCCTGCACCGGCGTGCGCGAGGCCGGAATCGGGGCGCGCACCGACACCACCGGCTTCTGCGCCGCCGCCAAATGAGCTTGGTGAGGTACGGTGGCCTCAAATGCGCGCCCGTTTGCCATGGCACCGGCCGGTGCCTGGATCACGACGTTGGTCACGTTGCGAACGTTCGTGACGTTGTAGTTGGTGACGCGGTTGTCGTTGATGACCGTGTTGTGGCTGTTGATGTTGATGTTGCCGTGCACGCTCATGCCCACGTTCATTACCGGCGGTGCACTCACCACAACTGCCGGCGGCGTGCCCACCGGGGCGGGAATGATGATGCCTGGACGGGACCCCGGCGGCGGCGGGATGAAGATCCCGGCCGGGCCCATTGGCGGCGGCCCAACCACGACATTGACGCCGACGTAGGCCCAGGCGATCGGCCGGTCATATGACGGAGCGACGAACTCGACATCCGGGCGAGACCAGTAGCCAGGTAGGAAGATGACGCGGTCATCGCGGTGCTCGTAGTACGGCTGGACCCAGACGTATTGCGGCCGGGGCGGCACCATCCAGCGGCCCGCACACCAGACCCAATCGCCCTGCCATGTCCAGTAGCCGCCGGTCCACACCGCGTCCGGCTCTGGCGGCGGGGGGAGTTCTTCAACCAGCATCGGGGGTGGCGCCCAGCCAATCGCGACCGGTTCCGGCTCTTCCAGCGGGGCGTCCACGAAGATGCTGATGACCGACCCGAGGTCGTAGAGCCAGCCGTCGGCGCTGCCCTCCACTTGGACCTCGCCAGCATACTGGGCCTGGGCAGGCAGCGCCGTCACGGCCGCGAGCAGCGCGGCAATGGCCACAGCGACCGTCGCGCGGGTGGGACGCTGGCAATGGTTTCGAAGACTTCGCATTTGATATCCCCTTGGGTTCACGACGCATGGGCATGAGCCGCGAAAGCCGCGCGACCCGACACCTTCCAGTTCCGTCGTCCTTGTCCAACGCGGTGGCAGGTGAAGCGACTGTCAGACAATGACCCGTCACCATGTCAGTTCAGCTTGGTGAAACTCGACGGCGCGTCGTCAACTTTCCAGCGAAGTTTGCTCGACATGATGCTGATCTTCATCCGACGCACCGGCGGAGCCCTGTGGATATCCAGCGCTCCGCTTGGGCACGACAGTCTTCCAGCACGTCGCCGGGCAGCATGCGCACGGCGAGCCTGATGAGCCGACGCGCCCAAGAGCGGATGCGGTCGAGCAGCTTCACGTCGCGCGTGTCAAAACGGTGGTCACTGTCCCGGGCATGGTCGAAGTTCGATGATGCGCGTGCAAATGAGCGTCCGTCCTTCAAAAGGGCTGCAGCCTCACCGACTCGCCTTCAACCCTGACTTTTCGTCGAGGCGCTGCGAGTCCCATCCAGCAACATCGGTTTGTTGTCCGCCAACCCCTCGATGATCGGGCAATCGGGACGCTCGTCACCCGCGCAGCAGGCGACAAGGTGCTCGAGCGCCCCCTTCATGGCGTCGAGTTCCAACAATTTCGCGTCGAGCTCGCGAAGATGCGCTTGAGCCAATGCCTTGACCTGCCGGCTGGGCCGCTTGCGGTTCTGCCACAGCCCGAGAAGTTCGCGAATCTGTTCGATGGAGAACCCGAGGTCACGCGAGTGGCGGATGAATCGCAGCGTGCTGATCTCTCGGTCTGCGTACTGACGATAGCCCGATTCTGTCCGCGCGGCCTCCGGGAAGAGGCCGACGCTCTCGTAGTGGCGAATCATCTTTGCCGAGACGCCGGACGCCTTGGCTGCCTCGCCAATATTCATCCTCGTTCCTTCGCGAACTCAACGGTGGCCGCAGGGCGTGTGGCGCTGGACATTCCAACGATGGAAAGGTCGAGAGTATGCACAATTCAGGCTGCAGGACTTGAGGCACGTCAAACCAAAGAGGGCTTGGTTCTGCGACGCTTGCCGAAACTACTGGAGATGCAAGTGCGCCACGTTCTTGCCTCCATCGCTGCGCCGTGCCTTCTACCTCGGGTCCTCTCGTGCTCGCCTCTTGTAGGGCGCCGTCGGTCGTGTGACCAGACAGACGCTTCGCGTTCGCTTGACCTTCCCATGCTGGCAAGGTCCACACTGACGACAAGAACAGGAGAACGCCATGCAGTCACCCGCCCCGCAACCTCGCGACCGAACGAATCACCTCATGCCAGAAGGAACGGTGATGGCCGGCGCCAGTGACAGCCACGACGCCTGTGAGCATCACGGCAAACGCGCCACGACCGCCTCCGTGCCGTCGGCTAAAGGCGGTTCGAGCCAAGTCGAGTACACCTGCCCGATGCATCCACAGGTGCGCCAAATGGGCCCAGGGTCCTGCCCTCTCTGCGGCATGGCACTTGAGCCGGTGCTGGCAAGTGCCGAAACGGGCGAAAGCGCCGAGCTTCACGACATGACGAGGCGCCTCTGGATTGGCGCGGTACTGACGGCTCCCGTCTTCGCACTCGAGATGGGCGGCCATGTCTTCGATCTCCACCACCTCATCGGGCAGCAGCCCTCGAACTGGATGCAGCTTCTTCTGGCAACGCCTGTGGTGATGTGGGCCGGATGGCCTTTCTTCACGCGAGCCGTCGCATCCGTGAAGAACCGAAGCCTCAACATGTTTTCGCTCATCGCGCTTGGCACCGGCGCGGCGTGGCTCTACAGCATCGTCGGCACCCTGGCGCCAGCGCTTTTCCCGGCCGCGTTGCACACAGAGGGCGGTGCCGACGCGGTCTACTTCGAAGCAGGAGCCGTCATTACCGTCCTGGTGTTGCTGGGGCAGGTGCTTGAATTGAGGGCGCGTGAGAAGACCTCAGGCGCCATCAAGGCGCTACTGGGTCTGGCACCAAAGACTGCGGTCAAGGTCAAGGCGGACGGCACGGACGAGACGGTTCAGGTCGACACCATCCAGGTCGACGACCTGCTTCGCGTGCGTCCGGGCGAAAAGGTGCCGGTCGACGGCGTTCTGACCGAAGGCAAGGGCAACGTCGATGAGGCCATGGTCACGGGCGAGCCGATGCCCGTGACGAAGACGGTCGACTCCAAGGTCACGGCCGGGACGCTGAACCAGACCGGGGGCTTCGTGATGCGCGCCGAGAAGGTCGGTGCCGACACACTGCTTTCGCAAATCGTGCACATGGTGGCCGCAGCTCAACGCAGCCGGGCGCCCATCCAACGCATGGCCGACCAGGTCGCGGGTTGGTTCGTGCCCGTTGTCATCGCGATTGCCGTACTGACGTTCGTCGTCTGGCTCGTCTGGGGCCCGCCGCCAGCGTTCAGCTATGCGCTCGTCACCGCGGTCGCCGTCCTCATCATCGCGTGTCCGTGCGCGCTGGGTCTGGCAACCCCGATGTCCATCATGGTAGGCGTCGGCAAGGGCGCGCAGCACGGTGTCCTCATCCGGGACGCCGAAGCGCTCGAACGCCTGGAAAAGGTCGACACGCTGGTGCTCGACAAGACCGGGACGCTGACCGAAGGGCGGCCCAAGGTCGTGCATATCGAGGCTGCCCCTGGCTTTGCCATCGAAGACGTGTTGCAGAAGCTGGCCAGCGTGGAGCGGGCGAGCGAACACCCATTGGCGCAGGCCATCGTGAATGACGCAATGCAACGCCAGCTCACGCTGTCTTCGGTGACCGACTTCGACTCACCCGTCGGCAAGGGCGTCGTCGGCATCGTCGACGGCATCCGCGTGGTCTCGGGCAGCGCCAAATTCCTGACCGAGCAGGGCATCAACGCCGGCGCCATGGACGTGGCGGCCGAAGAGCAGCGTTCAAACGCTGCCACGGTCATCTTCGTGAGCGTCGGCGGCACGCTGGCTGGCTTCGTCGCCATCGCCGACCCCATCAAGGCGACGACTCCTCAAGCACTTCAAGCCTTGAAGGCCGCTGGCATCCACATCGTCATGCTCACGGGGGATGGCAAGACGACCGCAGATGCGGTCGCCCGCCAGCTCGGCATCGACGACGTCGTGGCCGAAGTGTTTCCAGAGAACAAGGCGGCCGTGGTCAAGCGCCTGCGCGACGAGGGTCACGTCGTTGCGATGGGCGGAGACGGCGTGAACGACGCGCCGGGGCTCAGTTCGGCCGACGTTGGCATCGCAATGGGCACCGGGACAGATGTCGCAATGGAAAGCGCCGGCATCACGCTGCTCCGAGGCGACCTCATAGGCATCGTGCGGGCGAGGACGCTGTCACAGGCCACCATGAGGAACATCCGTCAGAATTTGGCGCTCTCGTTCGTGTACAACGCTGCAGGAATTCCCCTCGCTGCAGGTGTCCTGTACCCATTCTTCGGCGTTCTGCTCTCACCTGTCGTCGCAGCCGCGGCAATGGCGTTGTCTTCGGTCAGCGTCATCGTCAATGCGCTTAGGCTGCGGACGGTGAACGTGGATCTAGCCGGCTCGGCCCGCGACGCGACGCGACGCGACGGTTTGATGATGCCTGAGGGAAGGGCCCAGCACGGGCGCCCCACTTAAGCGTCAAGCCGTGTATGAACGATTCGATTCGCGCGCGTGACGTGATCGCCGTGGTCAAGCGCTTGGTCCGAGACTGCCAGATTCGATTGCATCTGCCTCGTCTCGGCCGGCAAGCCGTTGGCCGCGAACTTGGTCCAGGCAGCGGCCTTCGCTACACTGTCGCCACTCAACCATGGATGCCGCATTTCGCCGACCGAAGCGGAGTTGAGCCAATGAATCTGCTTGCGCGCTGCGCGAACGTGGGAATGTTCACGGCGCTTCCAGACTTCGACATCCCGTGTCAAACTCAAAAGCCGCATGGGTATACCGAGACGCCAATGTCTCAGACTTCGCCTGAGGCGCATTGCCGAAGGCGCGAGACAGATCGCGTGGAGAAGGATTACCGTGATGCCGATTCGATCGCTCATCTTGCTTTTGCTCCTGTGGGGCGGAGCCGCCGAGGGCACACCGCCCTTGCAGGTCACATACCCCGCAATCGAATCGCGAACCGATACACGCTTCGACGACCTGAAAGAGATCCTCAAGACGGCGCTCGACGAAACCGTGGATACCGACGGCCCCTACACGCTGACCGAGAGCAGCCGCTACGTGAACGAAGCCCGTTATATCGCCGAGATACGCGATGGCGGTGGTGAGGCCAATGTCATCTGGAGTTCGACCTCCGACCAGAAGGAGCGCGAGCTGCTGCCCATTCGGTTCGAACTCCGCAAAGGATTGCTCGGCTTTCGTGTCGCGCTCATCGATCAGCGGCGTCAGAAGGAGTTCGATCGTGTGGCGACGTTCGCCGATGTGAAGAAGCTGACGATCGGCCAGGGCATCGGCTGGGGCGACGTCGCGGTCTACCAGGCGGCGGGCATGAAGGTCACGACGGCTCCTTACGAGGATCTGTTCCGCATGGTCGCCAACGATCGCTTCGACCTGTTTCCGCGCGGCGTCAGTGAAGCCTTCCGTGAGCGTGACACGCGTCGAGACCAGGTACCCAATCTGTCCGTGGAGCGGGGCATCCTGCTCTACTACCCCTGGCCGTACTACTTCTTCTGCAATCGCAAGGACACGGTATTGGCCGCGCGGATCGAACGAGGTTTGAAACGCATGCG
>FSWG01000102.1_pt1 | contig 11104 bp, 8 predicted proteins | sample 1637941 | NCBI WGS metagenome assembly FSWG01 (sample SAMEA3914789, study PRJEB12502) | metagenome | biome: forest; material: soil | place: Canada | collected 2011-07-03 | depth 0.3 m | reverse complement strand
GCCTCGCGGGCCGTCTGTTCGGGTGTCTCGGCCGCTTCCTGAGCAGCCTGAGCAGCGGGGCTCAAAGTCACGGTTGCTGAAGATGCCGGCGCGCCTCGAGTCGCGCCGTCGCGATCGGACTTCGGCTCAGGCTTCGAGGCTCCATCGTTGACCGAGGTGACGGGGGCCTGGGCGGTGGATGCTGGCGTACTAGAAATTGAGGTGTCCACGAGGTGACGTCCGGTTCGCAAGGCTTTGATCGGCCTACAACTGTTATCGGAACAATCGGCTGAAACTGAACCCGGTATCCGCTCCCGGTGATCGCCGCGTACTTTCTTGTTTTGCAGTCGTCGCGCATACCCCGTCAACCACGTCGGACGTTTGAGGCCCATAGGGCACCCATGCGGCTTGCCGCGGTTGTGAGCCACGCGCGTCTCTTGCTAGGCTACAAGCCGGCGTCGGTGACAGTTCGCCCCCCTAGTCGGCCTGAATCTCGCATCGACTGCGCCACCGACACTAGGTTTGCGCTGGCGCCTCTGTCCAGATCGTCTGGCCAGGATGGTCCTCTGCGATTGCGCGAGTCGCGCTTTCGAGATCGCCGGCCGCGTCGTCGCCCACGAAGCTGTAGATGAACCGGGAGGGCTTGTCATCCATCTGTGCGAAGTCTTGGTCCGAGACAGCCGCCGAACCGCACCAGACAGCGTCGCCCTCGCCAGCCGCGCGTCGCGCATTGTCAAATCCAGCTGGGGTAATGGCAAGATAGATCATTTGAACAGAGGTTGCTTCGCAGACGAGCACTCTAGAGCCGCGTCGTGAGTATCTGGCCGCCCGCAGACGCCGCCATCACGGCGCCGCTCGCGAGCTCGGAAACGCCTTCGCCCACCGTCTGCATCCCCACCTCGACGTAGTGGCCCAGTTCCTGCGCGGCGGACTTTGTGGCGGAGGCGACGTCGTGGGCTACGTCCTCCAACGCATCGACAGCGACCTGGCCAACTTGACCTATTTCGGCGGTCGCTTTCTGGACAGTGTGCCAGGCTCCGACTGCGACGTCCTCGAATCCATCGACCAGCACGTCGCTCGCCTGCTCGAGTGCATGAAGCGCCTCGCCACTGAACGACACGGTCGCGCTGACTCCGTCGACGGCGGCGCGAGCCAGGTCGGAAAAGGTCGATCCGACGTGGCCCTTGGCGGGCCCAATGCGCTCCGTCAGTTGGGTGCGGGCCGATTGGTCAGTGGTCGTGAGCGCAGGGGCGTTGGAGTTGGCGTTGGTGGTCCGAATATTCATGATGCATATTCCATTTTGCTTACCGGTTCTGTTGTCGGGCTGTGTAGTCCCAGCATCGCTCTTCCGCGGGTTCCAGCGATAGGCAGATTTCTCGAATACCGCGTCTTGCAAATCGCCATTGAATTCGCTCGCTTTCAGCGCGGGCCAGGTCGCGCGGCGATGAGTTCACTTGGCGGACTCAAGTTCTTCCGTCCGCGTCTCAAGGACCACGCATCCGAGAGGCGCTGGAACCATAGGTAGATCACAGGCGTCGTGTAGAGCGTGAGGACCTGAGAGATCGCAAGGCCGCCCACGATCGCAATCCCGAGCGGCTGTCGCATCTCGGATCCGGCGCCGCGGCCAAAGGCGAGCGGCACTGCCCCGAACAACGCGGCCAAGGTCGTCATCAAGATTGGGCGGAAGCGAAGAACAGATGCACGTCGAATCGCGTCGAAGGGAGACATGGCTTCATTGCGCTGCGCCTCGAGCGCAAAGTCGACGATCATGATGGCGTTCTTCTTTACGATACCGATCAGAAGGATGATCCCGATCATTCCGAGGATGCCAAGATCGAGGCCACAGACCTTCAGTGCAAGCAGCGCGCCCAGAGCGGCCGAAGGCAGCGTCGAAATGATCGTCAGTGGGTGGATCGGGCTTTCGTACAGCACGCCGAGCACGACGTAGACGGTCAACACGGCAGCGAGGATCAGCCAGGGCTGTGTCCGCAGCGAGTCCTGGAAGGCCTGTGCCGTTCCCTGGAAGGTACCCGTCACTGTGTCCGGCATGCCGATAGCGCTGGCCACGCCACCGATGGCCGTGACAGCGTCACCCAGCGCGACGTTTGGCGCGAGATTGAACGACAACGTGATCGAAGGAAACAGGCCCTGGTGGTTGATCATCACCGGCGCCACGCCTGACTGCAACGTCGCAACGACGCTGAGAGGGATCAGATCGGTGTTCATCGAGGAGTGCACATACAAGTGCTTGAGCGTCTCCTTCGAGAGTTGCCATGATGGCTCGACTTCGAGAATCACGCTGTACTGATCGAGCTGAGTGAACAGCGTGGCGACTTGACGTTGGCCAAACGCATCGTAGAGCGCGTCGTCGATGGATTGCACCGACACGCCAAGGCGAGCTGCAGTGTCTCGATCGATTTTCAGGGTCGTCTGCGCGGCTGACGGCTGGCGGTCGGAGGCAACATCAGTCAGCTGCGGCAATGACGTCATCTTCGCCTGAAGCACCGAGCTCCAGCGGTCGAGTTCGGCTACGTCAGCGTCCTGCAACGTGTACTGATACTGCGACTTGCTCGCTCGGCCGCCGATCTGGATGTCCTGAATCATCTGCATCGAAGTGATGACCCCCGGCACGACAAGCACGCGCTTCTTCAGTCGAACCATGATTTCGGCGGCCGTCGCCGTTCGCTGGCTGAACGGCTTCAGGCTCATCATCATGCGTCCCTCATTGATGGTCGGGTTGGGCCCGATCCACCAGTAGACGGTCTGCACATCCGGATCCGCCTGAACCGCTTCGCCGACCTGCGCGATACGTTGGCGCATTGCATCGAACGAGATGTCGGGCGCCCCCTCCACCGTCGCACTCATCAACCCCGTATCCTGCAGAGGGAAGAAGCCCTTGGGGACATAGACGTAGAGCGCTGCCGTAGCGACGAGAGTCGCAAAGGCGAGCGCGAGGACGATGCGCTGATGATGCAGCGCGACATCAAGCCCACGAGCATAGCCGCGCTCAAGCCATTCAAACGCTCGTCCCGCCAAGGCACTGAAGCGGCCCGACGATGCATGTCCGTCGCCGCCCAAGCGGGCGCTCAGCATCGGCGCAAGTGTCAGCGACACGATGCCTGAAACCAGGATTGCGAAGCTCACGGTTACAGCGAATTCTCGGAACAGCCTGCCGACCATGCCGCCCATCAGCAAGAGAGGGATGAACACCGCGATGAGCGAGATAGTCATGGAAAGAACCGTAAAGCCGATCTCACGGCTGCCGTCGATTGCGGCCTGCAGCGCAGACTTGCCTTCCTCTCGATGTCGCGCGACGTTCTCGAGCACGACGATCGCGTCGTCCACCACGAAGCCGACCGCGATGCTCAGGCCCATGATGGAGAGGTTGTCGAGCGTGTAGCCAAGCAGGTACATGGCGGCGAAGGTGCCCAACAGCGCGAGCGGGATCGTGATGCTCGCGATCACCGTGCTTGCGACATTGCGCAGGAAGACGAATATCACCATCACGACGAGCGCAATCGACAGCACGAGAGTGAACTTCACGTCGGCCACGGCCGCAGTGATGGTCTGCGTGCGCTCGCCGACGACCTGCAGGCTCACGTCTCGCGGCATCGAGGCGGTGATCTGCGGCAGCTCGTGCCGGATCGTCTGCGCGGTGTCGACGATGTTGAAGCCAGGCTGCGGATGGATGTCGATGATCACCGTGGGTTGGCCCTGGATGCCAGCGGCCTGCCGCACGTCCTCGGCCGCGTTCACTACCTCGCCCAGATCGGCGACGCGGATCGGTGCGCCACTTTTGTATGCAACGACCATCTGGCTGAACTCGTTGGCGGTGTTGATCTGGTCGGTTGCGTTCAGCGCGACTGTCTGGTCCGGCCCATTGAGGCTACCCTTCGGCGCATTGATCGTGCTCAGCCCGACGATGGAGCGCACGTCGTCGAGTGTGAGCCCGCGCGCGGCCAGCGCGTCCGGGTCGACGCGGATCCGGACGGCGGGGCGCTGCTGGCCGTGATAGTCGACCAGGCCGACACCCGGAACCATAGACAGTTTTTGTGCGAGGAAGTTGTCGGCATAGCGGTTCAGCTCGGTCAGCGTACGCGTCGACGAGGTCAGCGCGATCGACATGACGGTCGCTTGCGCCGGGTTGATCTTGCTGAAGCTTGGCGGCGTCGTCATCGTCTTTGGCAGCGTTCGGCTGGCCTGGGCGATGGCTGCCTCGACATCCTGGGCCGCACCATCGATGCTTCGATTCAGGTCGAACTGCAGCGTAATCTGTGTCTTGCCGAGTGAACTCGACGAGGTCATCTGCGTGATTAGCGGCACTTGCGAGAGTGCGCGCTCGAGTGGCGTGGCTACCGAGGTGGCCATGGTGTCGGCGCTGGCTCCCGGTAGAACCGCCATGACCTCGATCGATGGAAAGTCCACCTGCGGCAGCGACGAGATCGACAGGTCGAAGTAGGCCAGCAATCCGATCGCTAGTAGGCTCACCGCGAGCAACGCGGTGGCGACCGGACGACGGATGAAGGGGTAGGAGATGCTGATCATCAGGAACCTTCCACGCCGCTCGCGGTCGACGCGGTCACGGGAGCGGCAGTGTCCATGGCAATCACCGGCACGCCCGGTGCAATGCGGTACTGTCCTTGCGTCACTACAGTCTCGCCAGGCTGCAGGCCCGACCGGATCCACTGCATGCCACGCGAGGTATCGGCTGCGTCAACTCGACGTTGCTGTGCCATTCCTCGGCCGTCAACGACATAGACAAACGAACCTTGCGGGCCCTGCTGGACGGCCGCTTGTGGAACCACCGTTGCGTTCGGCTTCGTCTGCACTAGAAGCCGCACCGCTACCAACTCGCCTGGCCAGAGGCTGCGGCCAGCATTGTCGAAGCGTGCCTTGAGCGTGACCTCGCCGACAGTCGATGTCACCTGACTGTCGACGAATTCCAGTTCGCCGTTGGCCAGTACCTTGGACCGGTCACGCAACAGCGCCTGTACCGTCAGCTTGCGCGCATGTGACTGGTCCAACAGCAGAGGCAACTCGTCCTGCGGCACCGAGAACGTCACCCAGATCGGTTGCATCTGCGTCACGACGACGATCCCGCCGGGATCTGTCGCATGCACCATCGAGCCCGCCGGCACGAGGCGCTGTCCGACCCGGCCGTCGATTGGTGACGTGATTCGGGTGAAGGCGAGCTGCAATTGCGCGTTCTCGAGCGCAGCATGCGCGGCTTGCACGGCCGCTTCCTGCGTCTTCACCTGTGCACGCAACGTGTCAGCGGTCTGTACCGGCCCGGCGCCAGCTGCGGCAAGCTCGGTTGCACGCTGCAGGTCGACTTTGTTGCTGGCGAGCTTGGCCTCTTCCTGCGCGACCACGGCATCGGCCTGATTCACCTGGGCTTGAAGGGGGCGAGGATCAATGAGCGCCAGAGGTTCGCCGCGCTTGACAGTCTGTCCTTCTTCGAACAGGACGTGCAGCAGTTGACCGTCGACGCGCGAACGCACGCTGACCGCGTTGAGCGAAGTGGCCGTGCCGATCGCATCGATCCAAAGCGGCAGGTCGCGGCTAGTTGCCTTTGCTATCGAGACCGGCACCGCCTGGGGCGCCGCCGGCCTTGCCGCTTGAGCTGATGTCGAGGTGCTTGCGTATACGTAGGCGGCGGCCGTGCCAGCAGCAATCGCAAGCAAGGCAGCACAAAGCCGGCGGCGCCGGGGCGTCATGCGGGTGGACTGGGTCATGAGGAAACTCCCGGAATGGATGTCGGAGCCGGTGGTACCGCGGCTGCTTCGGATTGAGGCAGCAGTACTTTGCCGCCGATGGCGAGATAGAGCCCAGCGGCGGCTTGCAGGCGCTGCAATCGAGTCTGCAGCAAAGTGTCCTGGGCTTGGTACAGCGTGCGCTCGTTGGTGATTACCGTGAGCATGTCGGAGGCGCCGTGCTCGAAGCTAATTCGCGACAGGCGCAATGACTCGCTTGCCGAATCGACCGCGGATCTGTTCAGCGCTTCCGCTTCCCGCAGGCGCTGCACCGCCACCATCTGGCTTTCGGTCTGCTGCAGCACTTGCAGGATTACCAGCCGGTAGGCCGCTAGAAGCTCCTGCGCATGCGCGCGATCGACCTTCAACTGGCCCTTCAGCCTTCCGCCTTCGAGCAGGGGTTGCAGCAGTGCCCCGGTGGTGTCCCACAACGCCTGGGTCGGGTTGAGCACCCATCCGGCCGATGCCGTGACCGCGACCGACGGCAGGAAGGCCGCACGTGCGGCGCCAACGTCGAAGTTGGCTGCCTTGAGTCTCGCTTCTGCGGAGTGCACTTCCGGGCGCGCCGCGACGGCGTCGGCCGGCGCCACCGCCCCTACATCCGGTACGCCCAGGTCGAGCAATTTCTGGGGCGTGAGCGCGAACTCCTCCGGCATCTTGTTGACGAGTACCGCCAACTGGCCGAAGGCGGCCTCTCGCTGGAGCTTCAACGGCGGGATAGCCGCCAGGAATGACTGCACCGTATTGCGCTGCAATTGAATGTCGAGCACGGAAGCAGCGCCCAGGCTCTCCTGCGTCTGCACGAGCGACAGCAGGTTCTGCGCGTCATCAGCAATACGAACCGCCAGCGTGATGCGCTCGTCCAGCGCAAGAACGTCAAAATACGTGTTTGAAATGTTGGTGGCGAGCGCTTGCCGTGCCGTGTCGAGATCGAAGACGCTCGCCTGAGCGCTCATCTCCGCCGATTGCGCACGAGCTCCGGATCCGCCCCAGAGATCAAGATTGACCGTGGCCTGAAGCGTCGCCGAACTCTCCTTCCCGCTCGCAGCAGCATTGCCGTGCGTCGCGCTCAGGCCGGCGTCGACGGTCGGATAGCGCCCCGCGCCTGCAATTTGCGCCAAGCCGCGCGCCTGCTCAAGACGCGCACGTGCGATCGCAACATCGAGGCCGTCGCCGAGGCCCAATGCCACCAACTCATCGAGCTGCTGGCTTCTGAAACCCGTCCACCAATCAACCGGCACGGAAGTCGACATCGCCTCAGAGGGAGCCGCTTTCCACGCCTTGGGCAGTGCGACGTCCGGCGTGCGGTACGCTGGTACCGTTGAGCAGCCGGCGAGCGCCAGTGCGGCAAAGAGGACTCCAACGCTTGAAATGCCCGCCAACCTCGGAATTTCCCCCATGACCTCGCCCTTCCTTTCACTGCATACAAGCCGCGACGGGATAACCTGCGGCTCCAAATTGCTGTGAAAGATAGGCGCACAGGCCTAACGCGTGTCTTCTGCCAAGATGACATATTGTTTATGAGGAGAACGCCGACGGCGCGCTCCGTCGGTGGCCCAATTCAGGTCAGGCACAACGCGTCCCGACATCGCTCAATCGATACCCGACCCCCCGCACCACTTCAATCAGTGCCTCTGCATGCCCCTCGTCCACCTTCTTGCGCAACTGATGCATGTGCCGATCGATCACATAGTCGGGTGGTTCGAAATCGTAGGCCCACGCGCTCTCAAGCAAGGTTGCGCGGGTGACTACTTGGCCTGCGCAGCGCATCAGGCGTTCCAGAAGCAAGAACTCGCGAACGCTCAACTCGATGCCCCGGCCCGCACGCGAAACGGAACGCGTAGAAATGTCCAGCTCGAGATCGGCGACGACCAGGCGCAGCCCGCCTTCGCGTGGCTCAGCGCGCGCAAGCAGCCGGTCGAGCCGGGCCAAGACTTCAACGAAGGCGTACGGCTTCGCCAGGTAATCGTCGCAGCCAGCCCGCAACCCCTCGACGCGATGCACGGCCGACCCGTATGCGCTCAGCATGAGGACCGGAATGCGCAAGCCCTCTGCGCGCAGCGACCGAACGACCGCAAGGCCGTCCAGGGCCGGCAGCAACCGGTCGAGCAATACTGCGTCGTAGATTCGTTCGCGAGCCATCGCAAGGCCCGTTGCGCCATCGGCAGCATGGTCCGCCACCCGCCCACTCTCGCGCAGCGCACGCAACAAGTAGCTCGCCGCACGCAGGTCGTCCTCAATCAGCAGGACGCGCATAGGTTGGCGCCAGTGAGAGGCCGGCACAATAGCCGTCCGGTTACTCCAGGCAGGGCCAGAGGGCAGATTCGATGACGCGCGTACTGATCGTGGAAGACGACGCCGGGACGGCCAAAGCGATCGCAGCTGCGATCCGCGATGGCGGTCATGTGAGCGAGCAGGCGTCGGACGGAAAGGCCGGCCTCGTTCGCGCCATCGCGGGGGACTTCGAGGTGATTGTTCTCGACCGCATGCTTCCAGGTCTCGACGGGCTCGGCGTCCTGACCGCTCTGCGCGCGGCTGGAGTGCAAACGCCGGTACTGATCCTGAGCGCGCTTTCCGGGCTCAGCGAGCGCGTACGAGGCCTTCGTGCAGGTGGTGATGACTACCTCGCCAAGCCATTCGATGGAGTCGAGCTCGTGGCTCGAGTGGAAGCGCTCGCGCGCCGGGTGCAGGCGAATCCCGAGGTCGAGCGTGAAACTGAGCTGAGGGTCGGCAACCTTCATGTCGACCTACTAACGCGCGTGGTTCGACGCGGCGACCGAACCGTGGAACTGGTACCGCGAGAGTATGACCTGTTGGTCTACTTGATGCGGCATACAGGTCAGGTCGTCACACGAACGATGCTGTTCGAGTCGGTCTGGAATTACCGTCACGATGAGCGGACAAACGTGATCGAAGTGCATATCGGACGACTACGAAGAAAGATCGATATGCCGGGCGAAGTGGCGATGATCCATACAGTTCGCGGAGCAGGATATGGCCTCAAAGCATCTGACTGACATCGTCCGTACAAGCCATTTTCGCATTGCGGCGTACTTCCTGTTCCTCTTCGGACTGACTGGTGCATTGCTGATGGGCTATCTCTACTGGCAAACGTCAGTCTATCTGTCGCGCGAAGTCGACGGTGCATTGCAGACCATCACCGAAAACTGGTCGAAGTTGACGCCCGAGGCTCTCCTGCGCGAGGCTGCGGAAAGAGGACAACACGACCCGGCCCGGCGCGACCCCGTCGCTCTGCTAGGGAAAAACGGAATTCGCGTGACGGGGTTGCTCGAATTGCTCCAACCCATTCCACGATACGACACGCCGTTCGATGCCTTGCAGCGCGAACCCGATGGTACTTCGACACCCGTGCGAGCGCTGGCCACGGTCATGGGCTCCGGCCAGATCCTGATCGTGGGAAGGGATGTGCGCACACTGCGTGAATTTGACCGACTTCTTCGCAACGCGATTGTTGGGGGCGCTTTCATCATCATTGGCTTCGGCCTCGCTGGGGCAATCGTGCTCGGACGCAGCGCCAAGCGCCGGCTCGACGCCATGACGACCTCGCTGAAACGCATCGTCGAAGGCGATCTCACGGAACGCCTGCCGACCCGTAACCGGCGCGACGACTTAGACAGAATCGCGTTCATGGTGAATTCGATGCTGGATGAAATCGAGCGACTGATGGGCGAAGTCAAGAGTGTCACCGATGACATTGCGCACGATCTGCGCACACCACTGACCAGAATGTTGGCAGGGCTTGAACGTGCTCAGCGACGCGAACTTACACGCAACGAGCTTTCGTCGTTGGTGGATGAGACTGCCGAGGATGCCCGCCTCCTACTGCGGATGTTCAAGGGTCTTCTACGCATATCCGAAATCGAGAACAGTGCGCGTCGCGGTAGTTTCGAGTCCATTGACCTGATGCGTATTGGCCGCGATGCGGTCGAGTTCTTCGAGCCTTTGGCCCAGGACAAGAACGTTCGTCTTAGCCTTGTCGAATCCAAAGCTCCTACGAAAATTGACGGTGACGCCGACCTGCTGTTCGACGCGCTCTCGAATCTGCTCGACAACGCGATCAAGTTCACCCCAAAAGGTGGCGACGTCAGCGTGCTAGTACAGGCGAAAGATGGGCGCGCTCAGATAGTGGTGACCGACACGGGCCCCGGCATACCGGAAGGCGAGCGCAAGGCCGTGCTGCGACGATTCTATCGATCAGAAAGGAGCCGCCACGAACCAGGCCACGGACTCGGACTAAGCCTGGTTGCTGCTGTTGCACGCTTGCACGACATGCGGCTAACGATCGAGGACGCACGCCCAGGGTGCCGAGTCGAAATGGTGACGGTACCCGGCAGCATCAACCTCAGCTAACTAGCGACCAATCTGACGAAGCGTATGACGGAAATGCGGTCGGAAGTCACGTTCGCCGCACGACACTGCGAACGACAGCTTCCGGGCGCCCAATCTGGGGATGCCTACGACAGCTTCGGGTCGTTCTGCGACATGCGTCCCACTCGCAAGCGGTCGTCCGACGGACTGATCCGATCGTAGGACATCCAAACCGGGCGTTGAAGGCCGGCTTTGCGTCGCTGGACGCTGTGAGCGACCGCAACGCCCCGAGAGCCGACGTCGCCAGCGGGATTCGTGCCGCGCCTGGTCAAGCCTCGTGAAACTCCAGGCCGGACATTGCGGGCGCAAGCCGCGAGGACCGCAATGCAGCGTTTGCTGTCGCTCGCATTCAATCCGAGCGCGTCCCCTGTCAGCCCCAAAGCCATCATCCAACGCTGGCGCGGCAACTGCCGCCCGCACGATGTCGATGCCGGCCCGCGCGGCCTGGATCAGGCGATCGCTACGTTCAGCTTGTCGGCCCAGTGCCGCGTCAGCGGCGTCACCGGCTTGGCCAGGCAACGTTCGTTGAGCAGCGCGCGCCCGATGTGCGGCAGCTTGCTGGCGGCCGCGCAATGCATCAGGGTCTGGGCCACCAGGTCGCGGCGCACGTGGCTGCCGCCCAGGCGTGCGGCCGATTCGTGAACGAGGTACAGCCCGCGCACGGCGGCGTCCGGCTCGCCGCGTTCCGACGCGAGCAGCGCGCGCATCAGCGGCAGGCCCAGGTCGCGCGCGACGGCGTGATTGCTGCGCGCGCCTTCCTCGGCGCGCATCACGCGCTCGGCGCAGCGCGCCACCCAGCCTTCGGCTTGCGCGCGCTCGCCGGCACCCAGCATCGCCAGCACCACGTGCCAGTCGGTGAACGCATGGATGCCGGCCTGATCGGGGTCGGGCATCCAGCGTTGCAGCAGGTCCTTGAACAGCGCGTCCACCTCGACGTCCATCACGCGCAGTCGCCAGTACAGCGCGGCCGCGTCGACGCATTG
>FSWG01000173.1_pt1 | contig 11571 bp, 9 predicted proteins | sample 1637941 | NCBI WGS metagenome assembly FSWG01 (sample SAMEA3914789, study PRJEB12502) | metagenome | biome: forest; material: soil | place: Canada | collected 2011-07-03 | depth 0.3 m | reverse complement strand
CAGGTGCTTCAATGCAGTGAACGCGGCTCCGATCTGCACGGGTCCGAGCGACCGGCTCGCGCAATCGCTGAACTTCGTCTGCAACTCGTCGTTTGTCATTGGATCCATGCCGCCGCGACCCAACGCGTGCGGCGCGTTTGCTTCGATCTGGTCTCCGCTACGCGTGAGGACAGTGACATCTGCCTCGAACTCATTGCATTCGTCACGTCCCTCCTCTCCAGCGTGCGCCGGGTAGGCGATGACGGACATCTTTCGCATCAGTGCCCGAACGTCGGGCTCCAGGTGCGCCCGGCCTTCGAAATGGTGCAATCTCGGCGCGCCGTCCAGCAGCGCGCGCGCCGCCACGTACTGCATGCTGAACCGGGCCTCCAGCGGCGTCTTCGGGTTTGGGTGGTTGGTATGCGGGAGTCTTCGGCGGTTGACGGTCATCAATATCGAATCGACGTCTTCCGGATGCAAGCCTCGCGCGCGCAATGCCAGCATCGCGCGCGCAACCGGATGAGTGCTGCCACAACATGGGAACGACTTCAGGCCAACGGCGTCTTGCTCGATCTCGAGGAGACCATTCCGACGGTCGAGCAAGCGCTCGAGGTGGACGTTGTCCAGTCCGTCGTACGAAGCGAAGAACCCCTGGGGATGCTCGAACGCGGCCGGATTCGCAGTAAAGCCGGCGTTGGCCAGTTTGGCTGCCATCAGGCCGCTGCGAGCACATTGACCCACTTGAAGCGGCTTCGCCATCGTTCCGAAATGCGCCTTCAGGCCGCAGGCCATCGAAGCAGCCAACGCGAGCGCTGTAGAGGTGCGGTCTCGATCGAGCCCGAGAAGGCGAGCCGCGGCGGCTGCCGCGCCGAAGACGCCCAATGTCGAAGTCGGATGCCAACCACCTTCGTAGTGGTGGGGGTTCACGACAAGGCCGATGCGGCACTCCGCCTCGAAGCCGACCACATAGGCCTCGACCACCTGCGCGCCCGATGCACCAAGCGCTTCGCCGAGCGCCAGGATGACCGGCACCAACGGTGCCGACGGACGGCCACCCATGGAGCACGCCATGTCATCGTAGTCGTTCGCGTGCGCCGAGGTTCCGTTGATCAACGCGGCATCGAGTACGCCGGCCCGGGAGGTCCGACCAAACACGAGCGCTGGCCCGTCGGCGAGATCGTCGGCCAGCGCCGCTTGGAGGGTGGCTACCACCGGCCCGGACGCGCCCAGGAGCATGGCACCGATGGTGTCGATGATCGAAGCGGTTGCTACCTGCTTTGCAGTCTCGGGCAATCCGTCAAAGTCGATGGTTTCGAGACAGCCCGCGAGCGACTGCGCGACGGTCTCGTTAGCGCTCATGCTGCTGGCCCGGTGCCTGCACGGCTTCCAGGAGGCGCGTTTTGGCGCGCGCGGGGAAGCCGCCTCGCACAGCACCGCCGCGCAGGTCGCGATAAATCGGCAACATGAGAGGGCTTAGCGGCCGGCTGTTGGGCACGGACAGCCACATCCGAAGCAGATGATGCTTGCGGGCCTCTCCGCCGTAGTTCTCGAAACCGGTACGCGCGTGGTAAACAACATGGTTGTTCAGCAGTTGGATGTCGCCCGGTTCGAACATCATCGAGAGCTGGAAGCGCGCGTCGTTGGCCAGCGTGTCGACGAGCGTGAGGGCCTCGATCTGACATTCAGCGAGAGGCTGCAGTTCGTTCGCAAACTCCTCGTATGCGGCCACGATATCGCTCGAATCAATCCGCGACGAAAACCGCCCGCCGTTCTCGGTATAGATCGGCTGTGCGTAGTACGGCTGCTCGCCGTCACCTTGCCGCCCTTTCCAGCTCCACCAAAATGGCTGATACAGCACTTCGAGCAAATCGGGTCGAATCGATGCGATCACATCTCGGATCGCGAGCGCACTGCAGATCACACTCAGCCCGCCGCTCTTGGCCGCGCGCGTGACCAAAGACGCAACGACATCCGCACTGTCCGTGCGGAAGTCCAGCCCTTGGCATTGAGGGCGGCCATCGCACGCACAGCGGTGAGCGTCGTCGCCGATCTTGCAGAGGTCGACCATGAGCTCCCCCGTGCTGCTCTGCGAAACCGCAGTGCCGAAGTGCAAGCCCAGGGCCCAGAAAATCAGGCGCAGTTGCGCCCTGGAGTACCGCTCGGCAGGTAGCCCGCGCAACACCACAACCCCGCGCCCGTTCTCGAGCCGTTCGTGGATCTCGGGTACCACCGCATCGAACGCGGGGACTGCAAAGTCTCCACGCGCAAGCGTCTCGATCGGGATGCCCGCGTCAAGGACGGCATACAGTGCGCGGTCGATTTCATCGACCTGTTCGCTATCCAACTCGATCATCCATCGGCGGTAATCGACCATGTCGATTGCTTTCCAATTCGCGAGACGGTCGGATTCCTGGGCCATGTCGATCATTGCCTCCGGCGCGCGGACAACACGCGCCCTACCCTGTCCAAACACACAAGCAGTCTTCACTGCAAGGCTCGCTCGCTCGAGCAACGGATCCGGGAACCCAGTTCGAGCCGGTATCGACCGTGCCCTCGTACCTCGGTGATGGCCTCGGTCGAAAATGCGGGCTGCGCCATTGCATCCACCTTCGCCAGGCGGACCGCTGAAAGCATGAGCCAGGCCTCCACGAGTTGGCCCGCTTCGAATCGGAGCAGTTGCAGCCCCGCATGCATGCGCTTCTCACCGCTCGCTGCGTCCACCCATTCGATTGCGATGCGCTGCCACGCGCGTTCACCCATCACGGTGCGCTCGTGCACGACGCAACGCGCATTCAGCGCAGCGGCAGGAACCTTTTCCAGCTCTTGCAAGTACTCCTCCGGCGTCGCGATTCGGTCGGCGAACACGTCGTGCCGAATGTAGGGCGGTGCGCTGCAAGTACAACGAAGTCCGCATCCATGCTCGTGGCAGACTGGCTCCCAACGGTCGAGGAGTTCCTTCACCACAGACATTTGACGGTTCCGGGTTCCTGTCGACTCGTCAGGCCTGCACTGAGGACAGCTCGACATCGAGAAGCCTCAAATACTGCTGACCGCCGTGCATGTCGCGCTCCAATGCCCCTCCTTGAGGCCGCTTGCGCGGGTATGAAATCTTCAGCGCAAGAAGGGTCGGCAGAACAAATCGTTTGGCCAGGCCCTCCTCCACATCAAAGAGCGCAGCAACGGCCGGCACCTGCAGTTCGGGCGCGTCGGCGTACTTGTCGAACATCGCCTGGTCGCGAAAGAAGAGATCGAGCGTGATCCAGAACGGGCCAGCGTTCTTCGAGCGCACGTGACGACAGACTTCACTGACCTTGGACATGTGCCGATGCTCCCGCATTGATCAAAGAGACCCTGACCAGTTCGTCGGGCCGGTCGACGTGCACGACGTGGTTGAGTTTGAAGTCGAACGCGCGTCCCCGCTCCATTTCTGGCGGTGAGAACGGGAAGGCGAAGCTTGGAAGTTCCCGGTCGACATCCAGCGGCATGTGAAACAGGACAGGGTTGCAGGTCTTGGCAATCTGCGTGGCGAGTTCCTGGGTCGCCGCGGTCGCAATGAACAGCAAGCCGATTTCGCGCGGTGCTGGCAACGGCGGGCCGATCAGATCGCCAGACACGGCATTCCACCCATAGGGCCTGAGCGAAATGTCGAAGCCTTCCGCGCGATCCCCCATCGTTTCATTGACTCGGTGGACCATGTACGCATGCATCTGGGTGATGAAGCGATCGATTTCAGCGAGCACCGAGCGATCTTGAATGCCAACCAGCATGGCGGTCTGATAATCGCCTGCCGCCGCACCTTCGAGCTTCATCGTGTAAGGGCGCGAGATGAAGCGCGAGCCTGTCACCTGCACGACCCGGTCCGTCACAGCGTGGTATTTGGCCTCGCTCACATCCAGCATGCCGCCGGGCTCATACAGCAAGAACGGGTCACTGTTTTCGTAGAGCATGTGGGCCGAGACCGTGTACGGCAGGCACCGATTGTCCGGATCCAACGGCTCCACCTCGAAGGCATCGCGCCCGACACGAATCATCACGCCGCCGGCGCGTGGATTGAGCGTGCATTGGCCTCCGCACTCCGCGATCTTGCCGGCGTGCCAAGCCGGGCCAGCGCCCATGCCCCGCAACAACGGCAAAGCAGCCAGCACGGCGGTATCGGTGGTGCGACCACCGAGGACGATGTCGGCGCCGGCCTCGATTGCAGCCATATAAGGCTCCGGCCCCATCAGCGCCACGATACGGTCGCAGCCCGCAAATGCGGCAGGGTCGACCGTGGCAACCGGGGCGAGCGGCTCGATTCGTCCCTGCGTGGCAAGGTCGACCATTGCGGATGTACTTTGCTCGGAGTACAGCAAGGCGATGCGCGGATGCAGGCCTTCTTCCAGGGCGATCTCGAGGGCGATATCGCGCACCCAGTTCAACGCGTCGTCGCATCCGGAGGTGCCACATGAGCCGATCAGCAAAGGAATGCCTGCGGCGGCTTGCGCGCGCATCAGGATGACAAGGTCGCTCTTGACGGCGTCGCGAGCATATTTGGACTGGCCGGTTGCGAGGTAGGCTGGGCCGCTGTCGGTCGAGCCCGCGTCACAGGCAATGCCATGCGCACCCGCCGCAACCCCAGCGGCCAGATCGGTTGCACGCACACCGGCGCCGAGCGCTCCGGTGGGCACAAGAATATTGATGGTGTCGACTAGTCTTGTTGTCATGGTCGTACTTGAATGAGGGCGCGCGCCGCGGTGGCCGCGACGACGACGCAGATACGGAGATAGGCCGGCCGCCGCGTTGCCGCGATCCTGGAGGCGAGGGGCCGAAACGGTCGAGCACGATCGCCATGCGCTCCGCCGTCCACATTTATCCGGCCGCCTCCTGTTCGATGTCTATGAAACTCGGCCAGGAGGTCTTGGGTCAGCTTGGCAAAGATCAATCAAAGGACCGCTTCGCGGTCGCTTGACATCACAGCTGGTACGAGATTTTCAAGCCCAGGATCCGCGCCTTCCCGAGCGGGGAGTTCGTCGCCGGCGGCTGCGCCCCGACCTGGTCGGTGGTATTGATGCCAAACGTGGTTTTGTTCAACAGATCCTTGGCGTACAAGGTAAATGTCCATTTGGAGTCGAGCGGGTAATAGGAGAAGTTCAGATCCAGATTGTTGACTGCATTGAGCATGTTGATGTTGTTGTCGTCAGCAAAACTCTTGTCTTGATAGGTATACGAGACGTCCGTTCGAAGCGTACCGAAAGAGACCTCCGTGCTGTTGTGAACCGACAATCCGTAGCTGTTCTTCGGTGCGTGCGGGAGCTTGAGAAGGTAGTCCGCAGGCGTTACGACGCCGTTTTGGGCAACCATCGAGAAGTAGATCTTGTCAAACTTGTTGGTCAAATAGCCGTAGTTTGCAGAAACGCTCCAGTCCGGATTGACCCGCCAATTGCCCTCCAGCTCGAAGCCCTTGATCGTCGCATCGGCCGCGTTGACGGTGGTCGAGATCGGCCCCGCCGGCCCGACGAAGGCCAGATCGCGTTGAAGGTTGGTGTAGTGGTTGATGAATCCAGCCACATTCAATGACAGTTTCTTGTCCAGGAAATACTGCTTCAGGCCGACCTCATAGGAGTCCACGTCCTCTGGCTTGTACGGATTTGGCAAAGAGGCCGGATCGACCCAGCGGAGGTCGAATCCGCCGCTTCGATTCCCTTTCGTCCAGTTGCCGTAGAGATTGGTGTCCTCTTGAGGTTTCCACGAGAGGCCGACCTTCGGCGTCTGCGACGTCCAGGACTTCGAATCATTGAATCCGTATGCCGAGCATGTCGCAGCGGACAGATTGCATTGAGTGGTGGTCGCGATCAGCGCGACATGCGCCGTCTTCTTCTCGTTCGAGAAGCGGTCGCCCAGCGTGAGGGTGACGGAGTCGAGCAATCGATAGTCGACCTGGGCGAAGGCGGCCAACGTCGACGAATCCTGCTTGCCGCCGCCGATTTGATCCAGCAGCAAGGGCACGCCAGGAAGGGGCATGACTTTGCGCTCTTCCACATAGTTCAGCTTGTCCCAATAACCGAACAACCCCGTGACAACCGAGAATCGTCCGATGTCGCCGGCATAGCGCAATTCGTCGGAATATTGCGTGAAGTCAACCGTCCCAAATCCATCCAGAACAGTCGTCAGGGTGCCGGGAACATCACTTCCGTTATTGTCGAGGGAGTGACGCACGTTGGCGATATTCGTGACCTTGCCGGTCGGAGACGTTGTCCAATTGGACTCGAGAGTCGCGCTCTTGTTGTTGATTTTCGTGTAGCCCGCGTTGTCATCCACGAAGTTCAACGAATTCGGGCTGTATGCAAAATGATTCTGAACTGCCGGCCCATCACCATTGAGCATCAGGAATTCAGTCTTCAAGAGATGAACCACATCTGGAGACTGCTGCCAAGACAGCGCACCATGGACGGCCTCCGTCTTCGACTTGCCGAAATGATGGTTGTCGTCCTTCAGGTTGTGAAAATACCCGGTGTCGTCTCCATCGTACAGCGCCAGTTTTCCGAGAAACGTCTTGCTGTCGTTCAGGGGACCCGACACGGAGATTTGATTGATGTAGTTGAGGCCGCTTTCAACCGCGGTTGAAGCGTCCAGTTCGAAGGTCTTGGTCGGGTTTTTCGTTCGAACCAGAATGGCGCCAGCGGTCGTGTTGCGGCCAAAGAGCAGCCCTTGCGGCCCGCGGAGGATTTCGACGCCCTCCAGGTCGAATGCTCCCGGCGGCATGGATCCCGGACGAGTCCCAAGATACACACCGTCCTCGAATATGCCGACGGCGGGCGTCGTCGAAGGGATGCTGCTGAAATCGCCCATCCCCCGAATGATGGATGCATTCGAGTACGCGGTGGTTCCGGCATTGTTCAGCCGGACGTTCGGAATCTGGGTCGTCAGGTCCGCGAGCGAGTTGATATGCAGGGCATCCAGTTGATCGGAATTGAATGCCGACACCGTCAACGGTGTGTCATGAACGCTCATGGCGTGCGCCGACTTGGTGCCCATGACGACGATCTGCTGGACGTCCTGCACCTTCTGGGATGACTGCTCTTGCGGAGCCGATGCTGCTGCCTCGGCCGCCGGTGCCTTCGTGTCGGCTTTCGGTTGAGCCCCAGCTTGTACCGGGCTGCCGGGCTGTGCCGATGCGCCCGGCTGCGCTTGCGCCGCGGGCTCGGTGCCTCGCGGACTCGTCTGCGCAGCGGCCTGGCCTTCTGCGCGCGCCACGGCGCTCATCGTGAGCAGGAAGGCGGAGATCGCGAACGCGACCGGCCGAAGGGTGAATCTCATGTTCATATGTCTCCAGTCATTGTTTGAATTTCTAATCAACGTTGACGTTGATGTCCAGTAATGTGAGATGATCAATCATCTTCGTCAATCTTGATTTTTTTCGTCAACACAAGAAAGCCATGCCCATGACGGACGACGACGACCTCTTCCTGGACGCGACGCAGGCCTCCGAACTCCTGGGCGTGAGCATTTCGACCCTGTATTCCTATGTGAGTCGCAAGCGCGTTCGCTCGGAACCGATTGAAGGAACACGGTCGCGCAAGTACTGGAAAGCCGACATCGAAAAGCTTGCGCGGAAGGCGCCCGACTCCACCGACGCGACACTGCAACCGCCTCTGTTTTCGTTGTCGCGCATCACGCTGCTGACGAACGGCGGCCTCTACTTTCGAGGTCAGGACGCTATCCAGCTTTCCGAAAATCTCACCCTGGAAAGCCTGGCTTCCTTGCTGTGGCAAGCCGATGAAAGCAAGGCGTTCGGCAAGGCGCCCGCCGATGCGTCAAAGACGTGGCAACAGCTCAGGCCAAGCCTGCAGGACTTGAGCGTCCAAGAGCGCGCGATCGCCATGTTCCCCATGATCGAGCGTGCGGACCCCAGGGCTTACGACCTGTCTCCTGAAGGTTTCGCTCGTACCGGTGCAGCTGTATTGCGCTGGTACGCAACCCTGCTGGTACAAGCCCCGAAGCCCAGTGACCAGCCGCTGCACATCTTCGTGGCGCGCGCACTCAAAGCGCCGCCCAATTTCGAAGACGTCATCAGGCGACTTCTGGTGTTGTCCGCCGATCATGAGTTCGATCCGACCACCTATGCAGTGCGAGCCGTGGCCAATGTCGGAGTCACCCCGTATCAGGCGGTGACGATCGGCTTGATCGCCATACAGGGCCAACGAATTCAAGCCGAGCGCTTCGGTGCATCGAGGCGATTTCTCGAAGAGATTCTCAGTGAGAACGATGGGCGCACCGCAGCGATCCGTCGGCTGCGCACCGGCGAGCCGCTACCCGGCTTCGTCGGAGGCTCATCGCCCACCGAACTCGATCCGCGGGCAGTGGCCCTCACGATGGCGCTCGACCTTGCCCTCGACGGCGACCGCGAATGGAATCAGCTCAGGGAGGCGGAACGCGTCATCTTCGAAGCGACCGGCAAGAGGGCGAATTTCATCGTGCCCGCCTTGTTCATCGGAAGGCGATTGGGGTTGCGCGGCAATGAACTCGCTCTGGCAGGCCTGGGTCGTCTGGCCGGCTGGATTGCGCACGCCATGGAGCAATTTCATGACAACCCGTTGATCCGGCCGCGAGCCACCTATGTGGGACTGTTGCCGGCCGGGGACCCTTCTTCTTAGCTGCGCGTGGGTCGCGCAGTGGACTGCGCTCCGAACTCCACCGCGAACTCGGCGCCCGCTGGCTGGAGATTGCGGGCAGACAGGGTCCAGCCGTGTCCACGCGCCACTTCGCTGCAGATCGACAACCCGAGCCCGGCGCCGATGTCCCGCCGATGGGCGCCACGCCAGAAGCGCTTGAAGAGCATGGGCATGTCGTCGGCCGCGATGCCCGGTCCAGTGTCACGGACCGAGATGCCCGTCGAATCGATGGTCACCACGATGGTCGACTGATCCGGGGCATGGTGGGCTGCGTTCTCGACCAGATTGCGGATCAGAGCAAAGAGCGCGCTGGCATCAGCATCGATCATCACCGGCTCCGAAGGGTGATCGATCCGGACTCGAATTTGACGCGCCTGCGTCAGGCGCGCAATGAAACCGACCGCGTCCTCAGCCACGAGCGTGACATCGGTCGATGCGAACACCAGGTTGTTGACGTCACTGACCTCTGCCAGGTGCAGCAACTGATGGACGTGCCTGCTCATGTGATCGAGATCAGACAGGATCGCCTTGCGGTTGGTCGGACCATCCAGTTCGATTTCACCTCGTATCAGGGCAAGAGGTGTCTTCAATTCATGGGCCGCCGTGGCCAGGAATTCCTGCTGGATGCGAAAGCCGGCCTCCAAGCGTGCCAGCGCCTGGTTGAAGGACTCGATCAGCGGCACGATCTCCTTGGGCACGTTTTCAGCGGCCAGGCGCGCCTGCAGGTTGGTCGGATCGATGCGTGCGGCGGCGGCCGAAATGTCTTTCAGACGTCGAAGCATTCGATTGATCGTGACGAGTACCACGAGGGCGAATGCCATCATGGCAGCGACCGACGCCACCGAGGCGGCAAGTCTGACGGTCGACGCATCGTTCTCCAGAAGCGTCTCGTCGAATCGGGCGCTGCGCGCGAGCAGCAAGTAGCTCGTCGCGTGGGTGCGGACGACCGGAAGCACGATGACATGCAGCAGCAATCCCGATCGAAGCCGCGTCGAGATGCCGAGCGCATGCTGCGGATCGGTGCCCGCAGGCAAGAACGAGTTCAAGTCTCCGTTCGAGGAGATCAATACCCTGCCAGTCGAGTCAAGCACCTGGTAGAAAACATCCTGCGGAAGCGCCTCCATGACCTGTTGGAGCGTGCGGCGCAAGTGGATGCCCGTCGGACGATCCTGGCTGTTGAATGCCACGCCCTCCAGGACGTACCCGGCCATGCCTGCAAGGTCGCGGTCGCGCAACCAGCTGGGCTGCACGTGTGTGAGCAGCGCCCATGACCCGAAGACACACAGCAAGCCGGCGACGAGCGTCACGGCCGTGGAAAGCATCAGATTCGCCGTCAGGCTAAGACGCATCGTCGGCCTCGCGCAACGCATAGCCGTGTCCGCGGATATTGACGATCTGCAGCCGCGAACCGATTGCACCGAGCTTCTTGCGCAAGCGGTGCATGACGACGTCCATGGCATTGGGTGTCACCGGGTTCGACAGCCCCCACGCAGCCGCCTCGAGGGTGGTTCGACGCACGATTTGACCCTGCACCCTGACAAGGGACAGCATGATCTGGAGTTCGGCCGGTGCCAGCGAGATCGTTTCGTCTCCACACTTCGCAACGCCTTGCTCAGGCAATATCCTCAGGCCCTCGTACTCGGGAGAGAGATCCCGCAGGATCGGCGGCCGCCGCAACAGCGCGCGCACGCGGGCCACCAGTTCATCCACCGAGAACGGCTTCGTCAGGTAGTCGTCTGCGCCGTTCTCGAGTCCTTCGATCCGATCGTGCAGCGCGTTGCGTGCCGTCAGCACCAAGCAGGGAGTGACATTGCCCTTTGCTCGAAGCTGTCGAACGAATGCAAGGCCGTCGCCATCAGGCAGGCCTCTATCCACGACCAGCGCGGAATACTCCATCAGCTCAGTGGCCGCATGTGCGTTCGCGATGCGGTCGAAAACGTCGACTTCCATGCCTGCGCCTGCAAAGGCGCGGCATATCAGGTCGGCCATGCGGTCATGGTCCTCGAGCAACGCGATGCGGTACATGTCACCGGGTCATCAGAAGCTGTAGATGTAGCCGAGCAGGACACCTGGGGTGGAAGTCTTGTCGACGAGCGGACTCTTGGAGACGCCTGAACCCCAGTGGGTGTCGGTGACATCGAGGAGCAAGCGCTGATGGGGCGTGATCAGATAGCCGAATCGTACGCCGAACTCGGCGTCGGTCGTGGACTTGCCCGTGTATTCCGGTCGCGCAGCCGTCGCCTCCGAGGCCTTGACACCGAAGTAGTAGTCGACGTATTTCGCGTCAAGGCTCGTCACGCTGGCATGCGGCGTCACCTGGTACCTGCGATCGAAGCTGAATGAGCGCTCGATGCCGAGCTTCAGCTGGGAGCCCTTGCTGTTTCCCGAGACATCCTTGAGGTAGTCGAGAGACAGATCGGCGAAGCCGGCGTGCAAGGTGGTGGCGCCGCCCAGATAGATCGAGCCGTTGCGCGATTCCATTCCAGAGAGATATGCCGACTTCGACGCTTGATAGCCCTCACCGAGGGCGACTTTCGCGCGCAGCGAGAAGTCGAACAACCCTGCGGAGGGCAGCTTCACGTCGAAGACGTTGCCGAACAGTCGCACGTACTTGTTCTCGTAGGAGACCAGCGGAAGGTAGCTGTTGTCGGTGCTGATGCCCTTGTAGGGACTGTGCTTGAGGCTGGCCCCGACACCCAGTCCCCACTTCGAGCCGTCCTGCTCGTCTGCGCCGCGGTCCGCGCCTTCGTGGTCGTCTGCCCACGCGGCAGGCGCCTGCAGAGTGGCGACGATTGCTGCCAGGACGAACGGCAGGCGAGAGTGATTCAGCAGAGACATGAGACTTCCATTTGGTGAGCGGAGCCCCATGATCGGACGGATCACGTTACGCATGCCTTACTGCGACTTCGCCGCGCGCAGATCGCTGAATCAGACCTGAAAT
>FSWG01000084.1_pt1 | contig 12095 bp, 10 predicted proteins | sample 1637941 | NCBI WGS metagenome assembly FSWG01 (sample SAMEA3914789, study PRJEB12502) | metagenome | biome: forest; material: soil | place: Canada | collected 2011-07-03 | depth 0.3 m | reverse complement strand
GCGTAGATCGAGCAGTACCAGGTCGATTGCGTGGTCTTCCAGGATGCGATCCATGTCCGTTCCGCTCGCAGCGGTCGAGACACGCAGCTCGCTCTCGAGGAGGTAGCCGCTGATCAGCTCGCGCATCAACGGGTCATCGTCGACGACGAGGATATGGGAGGCATTCGTGGACATGATGGAGGGCCCGGTCGCGTTCCTTGGCACACATGGCAGTCGAACAAGTCCAGCTCCCCTCTGGCCTGCTGCGTCAGCGTCGTCTCGAATGTTGGCCGCAGCCTCACGCGCAGCCATGAGAACGATCGCAGGTTATCACGTGGTAATTCGTTGTCACATGCCTAGGACGAGGAACCCACCGCACGACGCAGGCATCCAAGCGTGTCCGGTCAGAAACTGCCGGCCAGCGGCCGTGCGTGCGGGTCACGCCATTGTTTCAAGTGAATTCAAACGGATTTCCGATGAAATCTTGAGGCACGGTGAGTGGCTGACTATCCATGCGAGACGGCTTTGGATCACAGGAGGCCCGCATGAACGCCACTCTTCTACTCCGAGCTCGGGCACCGCAGCGTCCAGTTCCCCGCGGCCGGCAATAGCCTGTCGATGCGCCCATGGCGCCGAACGCCGAATCCGACTCGAACTTCCAGTTGTTGGCGATCGAGGCTGCCTATGCGCATCACGGCGGCATGCTTCGTGCCGACGAGGTCGTTCTGCGGATGCGCAGCGACTGGGAGCAGCCCATCTCCGTACTCGCCCACTGGATCGTCTCGCGCGCAATGATCACGATCGACTGGCAATCCGAGATCCTGATTCCCGTGTTCCAGATCGACTTCCATTCACGGGGACTGCAGACAGGATGCCGGGAGATCGTCGCAGAGTTGAACGACGTGATGGACGGGTGGGAAATGGCGCGCTGGTTCGCCACCGCCAATCCGTGGCTTGGCGGGCTGGCGCCGATCGACATGCTGGCCGTCTCCTGGCGGAACGCTGTGGACGCCGCGCGAATTGCGCGGTTCATCGTGCGTGGATAGCTACGCCGGCAAGGCGGCGGCGACCGTGCGTTCCGGGATGCGGGCGCAGTTGCGCGCGAATGCCTTGCAGCTTGTCCGCTCAAACGGCCGGCTCCGAACGTGCCCCATGCGGGGGATGGAGCGACGCCTCGCCGCGCAGGATAGTGAGCCATCAGTTCATCATCGGAAAGTCGCTGACGAGGCGACTCGATGGAGAGCGGCGCAGGCCAGTCCCAGAGCACGCGTCGCCTCCTCCCCGAGCCGAGCCAGGAGAGTAGCTTGATGTCCGCCCGACCTATCCATGTGACCGTGGTACATGACGACTATGTATGTCGAACCGGTCTGACAACCGCCTTCGCCGCATGCAACGACATGAGCGTCCGATCCACGACGCCCGACGATCCGCAGTTGCTTTCATGCGACGTCGTCGTCGCGGATTTCGACAATGGCATACGCATCCTCGCGGCGACGCAGGCCTTGCAGATCGACCGGCCGCGCACGAAGGTGGCGATCGTTGCCAATGCCGATCGGGAGTGGCAGATCCGCGATGCGCTGAAACAAGGCGCTGCGGCCTTCCTGCTTCTCGGAACATCCGCCGAGGAACTCTTCGTCGCGGTGCGCACCGCCCATCGAGGTGAATTCCACCTGAGTCCGTCGATCGCCTCCAAGCTTGCCATGAGCCTGGCCACGGAGCCTCTGACGGAGCGCGAAGGGCAGGTACTGACCTTGTTGACCGACGGCCTATGCAACAAGCGCATCGCCGCGCAGCTCGACATCTCTGTCGGCACGGTCAAGGCTCACCTGCGATCCGCATTCGACAAGCTGGGCGTCCACAGCCGCACGGAGGCGATCCTCATGGCCGAGCGTCGGGGGCTGCTGCGCCACCCCCGACAGCCGTGCGTTCCAGCGACAGGGCCGAACGACGTCGCGTCGTCTCCGCAGCACCCGCCACGCCATTGGAACGGCACGCCCGAAAGCAGGGTTTCCAGATCGGTTGTCATGCTCGACGCGTGATGCCGCAACGACGAGCGCCGCTTCCGCCGTACGCCGGCTCAAAAGACGAATTCGCCGGGGATGCTGCCGATCAGACCAGCGCAAGCGCACGCTGCCGGCAACGAGAGTCTGTGCTCGACAAACTCTTCCAGCGCACGCGACGCGTGCGAATTCCGCGTCAGTGCCCCTGGAAGCTCGGCGCGCGCTTGGCCAGGAATGCTGCTGCGCCCTCGCGACGATCGTCCGTACTGACGCAGACGGCGAAGCCGGCACGTTCCAGGGCAAGCCCCGAGCTCAGCGAAGCATCGCACCCGTCGTGGATGGCGACCATGGCCAACCGTACTGCCACCGGCGCATTGGCGAGGATCTGATGCATGAGCGCTCGGGCCCGCTCCATCAGCTGCCCCATCTCGACAAGTTCGTTGACCAGGCCGATACGCCAGGTTTCCTGGGCGTCGATGGTCGTCGCGGTGAGGATCAGTTGCAGCGCACGTCCCTTTCCGACCAGGCGGGTCAAGCGTTGCGTGCCTCCGAAACCAGGAACGATGCCGAGCTTGACCTCCGGCAATCCGAAACGGGCGGACTCGGCTGCCACCCGCAGCGTGCAAGCCATGGCGAGTTCGCAGCCGCCACCCAGTGCAAAGCCGTTGACCGCAGCGATGACCGGCTTGCCGAGGGTCTCGATGCGGTTCATGACCAGCTGGCCCTGGCGACTGTAGGCCTCGGCAGCGAGCGGCGAGAGCTCGCCCAACTCCGAGATGTCCGCGCCGGCTACGAAGGCCTTCTCGCCCGCGCCGGTCACGATCACGCCATGCACGCTGTCGTCGGTGCCGGCGTCCAGGATGGCCGTGTCGATCTCCTCCAGCGTGGCATGGCTCAGCGCGTTCAACGACCGCGGCCGGCTCACGGTCAGGATCGCGATGCCGTCCGCCTTGTCATAGCGGATGTTCTCGAATGTCGTCATCAGTCCTCCCCAGCTTGAGACACACGCACGGCGAGCAGACGCATCAGCGTCGCGTCATACGAACGCACTGAATCCGGTGATCGCCTTGCCGACGATCAGGGCGTTCATCTCGCGTGTTCCTTCGTATGAGTAGAGCGCCTCGGCATCGGCGACGAAGCGCCCGACATTCTGGTCGAGGAGGATTCCATTGGCGCCGAGGATCTCGCGCGCCCACCCCACGGTCTCGCGCATCCGCAAAGTGCAGACGCCCTTGGCCATGGAGGCGTGCTCGTCACGCATGATTCCCTCCTCCTGCATCTGCGACAGTCGATGGCACATCGCCTGGGTGGACGTGACGTTCGCCAGCATGCGCGAGAGAAGGTCCTGCACCAGCTGGAAGCTCGCGATGGGACGGCCGAACTGCAGGCGCTTCTGCGCGTAGCGGAGCGCATGCTCGTAGGCCCCCGTCGCGCATCCCACGGATTCCCACGCGACCGCGGCGCGCGTCTGCCGCAGCACGAGCGCCGTGTCCTTGAACGAGTTCGCATTCTGCAGGCGATCCGCTTCGGCCACGAGACAGTCGGTCAGCGCGATCAGCCCGTTCTGCGTGACACGGAGCGCCATCTTGTGCCGGATCTTCTCGACGTGGAATCCGGGATTCGTCTTGTTCTCGACTATGAATCCCTTGACCTGGTCGTCCGCGACATCGCGCGCCCAGACCACCGTGACATCGCCCCAGGTCGCGTTGCCGATCCACTTCTTCTGGCCATTGAGTACCCAGGTGTCGCCTTCGCGCCGCGCGGTCGTCGTGAGACCGCCGGCCGTGCCCGATCCCACATCGGGCTCGGTGAGCGCGAACGAGCCGATCTTCTCCATGCGGGCCATCGACGGCAGCCAGCGCTGCTTCTGCGCCTCCGAACCGCAGACATGGATCGAGCCCATCGCCAGGCCGGTATGCACGCCGAAGAACGTGGAGAACGACGCATCGACTCGTGCGATCTCCATCATCAGGAATCCCATGAGCATCGTGCTTTTTCCAGGGCAGTCGTAGCCCTTGAAGGGCAGGCCGCCGATCCCGAGCGCCTTGAACTTCGGCAGCAGCTCGAACGGGAATTCGTCGCGTTCCCAGAAATCGTTGATGACGGGCTGCACCTCCCGCTCCATGAATTCCCGCACCTTCAAGCGAAGCTCGTTGTCCTCCGCGGACAGCGTTCGCGCGAGCATGTAGAAGTCGCCGTCGGCGACGGGAAGAGGTTTGCCGCCCTGCGTCTCGGATTTCATGGAGAGGCCTCCGTGTGATGGAAAGGTCTGCGAACGAGCCTTGGTCCGATCAGGCGGCGGATTCGGGGCTCACTGCGCCCGCGGCACAGAGGCGCTCGATGTCGGCGTCCGGGAACGCAAGCTCGCGCAGGACGTCGAGGCTGTGCTCGCCGAGGCGAGGCGCGCGATTCGGAGCGACCTTGGGTACACCGTCGACCTGCACGGGGCTGTTGACGGTCCGCATGGATCCGGTGGGGTCGTCCGCGAGTGGCACGAGGATCCCGTTGGCGAGCATCTGCGGGTCGTGGATGATCTCGTCAGCGATCTGGACGACGCCGTAGATGACCCGCCCCTCGTCAAGCGTCTTCTTCCAGTGTCCCAGCGGCTTGCTCGCGAAGACGGGGTCGAGGAGCGCGACCAACGCGACGGCATTCGCCGCACGTTGCTTGGCGTCCAGGAAGCGCGGATCGTCGAGCAATGCGGGCAGGTTCATCGCCTTGACGAAGCCCGGCCAGTCCTTCGTCTGGGCTGCGACGAGCAGCAGCCATCGATCGTCGGACGTGCGATAGGGGTTCAGCAGCGCATTGGGCGGCCGCACGCGGTCGTGCTGGCCGTAGAAGCTGGCACCGTTGAGCGCGCCTTCGATCCAGGCGGCGGCGGCCCAGGCTCCCTCGGCAATCAGCGAGGTCGAGACATGACTGCCCAAGCCGGTCTTCTCCCGCCGATAGAGGCCCGTTACGATGGCTGAATACAGCGTGCTCGCCGTGGCGTGGTCGCCGATCCCGGGAATGGGAAGCGTGGGCGGACTGCCTGCATCGTGAGTGACCTGCATCAGGCCTGTCCGTGCCCAGTAGGCCGTGATGTCGAAGCCTGGCTTGTCGGCCTCCGGTCCTGCGGCGCCGTAGCCGGTGATGTCCGCGTAGACGAGTCGCGGGTTGAGCGCTCGCAGGGATTCGTAGTCCAGGCCCAGCTTGGCCTTGACGTTGGGCGGGAAGTTCGTGACGAAGACGTCGGCCCACTTCGCCAGCCGCTCAAGCACTTCCACGGCGCCCGGAGCCTTGAGGTCGAGAGCGATGCTGCGCTTGTTCCTGTTGGTCAGTTGCCATGCGTAGTTGCGCTCGCAGATGGGATTGGGCGGCGTGGCATAGAAGAGCCGATAGGGGTCGCCGAGGCCCGGTGGTTCTACCTTGACGACCTGCGCGCCGAAGTCAGACAGGATGGTCGCAGCTGCAGGGCCCGCGATATAGCTCGCGAAGTCGACGACTCGAAGGCCGGAGAAGATGCTTTGGTCTTGCGTCATTGAATTTCCTGAGGTACTCGCCCACCGCACCGAACGCGCTCAATGCATCGGGGCGGACAAGCCGATCGACAAGGGACGCTGAATGTCTCGACCTGTCCTGTTCCCAATATCCTCCTCGGCCGCCCCTGGACCGAGCATCCCCCTGATGGGTTACCGATCCCCATCGCACCCTGCAGACTCGGCCCTTCCGAGCCGCTCCGATCGTGTTGTCGAAAAAGGGCGCATCCGGATCACGCTCTCGGCACGCGCGAGCTATCGCTGCATCCGCATCAACTGGTCCGTCGGCATCATGTTCGACTGCAGGTGCGACATGATCCAGAGCGAGCCTCCGACGATCAACAACACGATCAGCATGGTGACCGCGAAGGCCAGGATGTTGGTGCGCTGGTTCGGCGTCGTACTGATGTGCAGGAAGAAGATCAGGTGCACCAGCATCTGGCCAACGGCCAGGACTGTGATGGCCGCGACGACGCTCGCGGGTGTCAGCGCATTGCTCTGGGCGGCGGCGAAGGCGCCGATCGTGAGGATCGCGGCCGCGGCATAGCCGATCAGGTACCCCTTCAGCGAGCCGTGCTGCTGGCCGTTCTCGGTCCCCGGAGTGACACGCGCTGTCTCGAGGGAGCCGGCAGAAGATGTGGTCATGATGCGGATCCAAGCAGGTAGACGAACGAGAACACGCCAATCCACACGACGTCGATGACGTGCCAGAACAGGCTGAAGCAGAACAGCCGGCGCACCATGCCCTCCGTGAGTCGCTTTTGACGCAACTGCAGCAAGAGGATCACGACCCACGCCAAGCCCGCCGTGACGTGCAGACCGTGCGTGCTGACGAGCGTGAAGAACGCCGACAGGAAGGCGCTTCGGCTTGGCCCCGCGCCGTCCGAAATCATGCGCGCGAACTCGGTCAGTTCGAGCGACAGGAAGACGCCGCCCAGCACGAACGTGAGCGCCAGGTATCCCATCGTGGACCGGACGTCGCGACGGTCGCAGGCGAGCATGGCCAGTCCGCAGGTCAAGCTGCTGGTCAGCAGGCAGGCCGTCTCGATGAATGCGTTGCGAAGGTTGAACAGTTGATGCCCGTCCGGGCCGTCCGCAACGGCGCGGTGCAGCACCGCAAACGCTGCGAACAGCGTCGCGAACAGGATGCAGTCGCTCAGCAGGTAAAGGTAGAAGCCGAAGCCGGTCATGCCGCGGCGATTGGGACGACCGTCCGGCTCTTCGCCGTTGTGACCATCGAGGACGAGGTCTTGTTGCATCGCAGCCCTTCCTCAAGCGCGCGTGGTACGCAAGCGCGAGACGTGTTCGATGGCCTCGATCTCCCGGGCGGGCAAGATCGTCTCGTCGTCTTCGTCCCATGACAACCAGATCCAGTACGCCAACGCCGCGAGCAGGGACCCCGCCCCCAACCAGTAGATGTGCCAGACCATGCCGAAGCCGCCGGCGACCGCGAAGAAGGCGGTGACGAACCCCAGCGACGACGGCTTGGGCATCTCGATGTCCTCGATCGATCCGTGCGCGGCAACGCCGCCTTCGTTCCGCGCGGCCCAGTACGCGTCGATGCCGTTGACGACCGGCAGAACAGCGAAGTTGTAGGCCGGCGGCGGCGATGGCGTGGCCCATTCGAGCGTGCGCCCGTGCCATGGGTCGCCCGTGAGGTCGCGGTGCAGGTGGCGTGTGCGGATGCTCACGAACAGCTGCACGCCCTGCAGGACGATGCCAACCATGATGAGAGCGGCGCCTGCGACAGCAACATAGAGGAAGGGCGTCCAGGCCGGGTCATCGTAGTGGTTGATGCGGCGCGGCATCCCGAGAAACCCGAGAACGTACAGCGGCATGAAAGCGAGATAGAAACCGATGAACCAGCACCAGAACACCGCCTTGCCAAGCGCCTCGTTCAGCGTGAAGCCGAACGCCTTGGGAAACCAGTACGTGAGGCCCGCCATGCAGCCGAAAACGACGCCGCCGATGACGACGTTGTGGAAGTGCGCCACCAGGAACAGGCTGTTGTGCAGTACGAAGTCGACCGGAGGAACCGCCATCAGTACGCCCGTCATGCCGCCGATCGTGAAGGTGAGCATGAAGCCGATCGTCCAGAGCACCGGCGAGGTGAGACGCACGCGGCCGCCGTACATCGTGAACAGCCAGTTGAAGATCTTCACGCCTGTGGGAATGGAGATCACCATCGTCGTGATGCCGAAGAACGCGTTGACGTCCGCCCCCGAACCCATCGTGAAGAAATGGTGCAGCCAGGTCGTGAACGCGAGCACCGTGATGCCCATGGTCGCGATGACCATCGATCGGTAGCCGAACAAGGGCTTGCCGGAGAACGTCGCGATCACTTCGGAGAAGACGCCGAACGCCGGGATGACCAGGATGTAGACCTCGGGGTGACCCCAGGTCCAGATCAGGTTGACGAACATCATCGCGTTGCCGCCGCCGTCGCTCGTGAAGAAATGCATGTCCGCATACCGGTCGAGCAGCAGCATCGCGAAGGTCGCCGTCAGCACGGGGAACGCCGCGACGATCAACATGTTGGCGGCGAGCGCCGTCCAGGAAAAGATCGGCATGTGGCCAAGTTCCATCCCCGGCGCGCGACATCGCATGATGGTGGTGACCAGGTTCACCCCGGACAACAGCGTTCCGATCCCGGATATCTGCAATGACCAGAGGTAGTAGTCGACGCCGACGCCGGGGCTGTACGCCAGCTCGGAAAGCGGCGGATAGACGAGCCAGCCCGTTCGGGCAAACTCGCCGATGCCCAGCGAGATGTTGACCAGGAGGGCGCCGGCAGCCGTGAGCCAGAAACTGAGCGCGTTCATCACCGGAAACGCGACGTCGCGCGCCCCGATCTGCAGTGGCACGACGAAGTTCATCAGTCCCACGACGAAGGGCATCGCCATGAAGAAGATCATGATGGTCCCGTGCGCCGAGAAGATCTGGTCGTAGTGCTCGGGCGGCAGGAAGCCGCGGCCATTGTTGGATGCCAGCGCCTGCTGCGAGCGCATCATGATCGCATCGCTGAAGCCGCGCAGCAGCATCACGAGCGCGAGCAGGGTGTACATGATGCCGACGCGCTTGTGGTCGACCGTGGTCAACCACTCGTCCCAGAGCCACTTCCAGCGGCCGAGATAGGTCAGCAGCCCCAGGATGCCCGCGACCCCGATCAGGATGACGGAGCACGTGACCATCACGATCGGCTGATCGAACGGAATCGCTGACAGCGTGAGTTTGCCGAACATATTCAGTTGACTCCGTTGGAAAGGGTCATGTCCTGGCAGGCGCCGACGCCAGGGTCGATCCGTCGTTCCACGACGGCGGAGGCCGGCTTCGTTCCGCGCTGCAGCGCATAGTCGAAGAGGTCGTCCTGGGCAAACGAGTAGTACGTCGCTTGCTCCGTTCCGTGTGCAGCGAGCATCTGCTCGTAGGCCGGCTTGTCGAGCGATTTTCCGGACTGGCGCAGCCCTTCGATCCATTGGTCAAAGCCTGCTCGATCCGCGGCGACCACCTTGAAATGCATGTCGGAGAAGCCTTCGCCGCTGAACTGCGTCGACAACCCCCGATAGATCCCAGGTTTGCCGGCGATGACGTACATCTGCGTGCACATGCCGGACATCGCGTAGATCTGTCCAGCCAGGCCGGGGATGAAGAAGGCGTTCATCACGGTCGCCGACGTGATGTTCATGCTCACCGGCGTGTCGACGGGCAGAGCCAGTTCGTTGACGCTCGCCACGCCGAGTTCGGGATAGATGAAAAGCCACTTCCAGTCCATCGAGACGACCTCGACACGAACGCGTTTGTTCGGACTCGGGATCGGCTTGTAGGGGTCGAGCTCGTGCGCGCCGACCCAGGCGATCGCTGCCAGGAACAGCACGATCAGCAGCGGGATGATCCAGATCGTGAACTCGATCTTCCCGCTGTAGTTCCAGTCCGGCATGTACGTGGCGCGCTTGTTGGATGCGCGGAACCACCAGGCGAATCCGACCGTCAAGGCCAGCACGGGCACGACGACCAGCAACATCACGCCCAGTGACTCGTACAGGAGCTGCCGCTCGGACGCGCCCACGGGTCCCCACGGATCCAGGACGCTTGCGGCCCGGCTGGCTGCCGCGAGTGCGCAGAGCAGCACGCACGCAGAGCCCGCTCGAAACAGTCGTCGACTCGTTGCCATCGGAAATCCTTCGACGCTTGGATACGGTCGGCGGAAGATGTGGAAGCCACGCGGATCCTCCGCCACGCATCGCGCCGAAGATCGATCGGCCGACGCTGGACGACATGCTCGTGCCCACTCCGAGCAGCGAACATCCCCCGCATGGGGCACGGGCGACATGTGGCGGTGCCTGCCTTGCGCCTCCCGCGTTACCGCCTCCTGCTGGTGCCCCGTCAGGGGGATGTGACGGGCCCCCGTCGATCAGCAGACTCCGGTGAGATGTCGTTCCGTCGGGCGCCAAGAAGGACCGGCCTCAGCGGCATCGAGGCGCCCTCGCCAACCCCCTTCTGGAGCCTGTCACCATGAGCAAACCGGTTGCCGAAATCATCGTGGAGACGCTGTTCGAGGCCGGAGTCCGGCGTTGCTACGGCATCGTTGGCGACACCCTCAATCGCATCGCGCACGAGATCGAAAAGAGCGAGATCGAGTGGGTACACATGCGCCACGAGGAGGCGGGCGCCTTCGCTGCCCAGGCGGAGTCCCTGGTCACGGGCAAGCTCACGGCCATCGCGGGCAGCTGCGGTCCTGGGAGCCTCCACTTCATCAACGGCGTCTTCGAGGCCAACCGCAACCGGGCGCCGGTCATCCTCATCGCGAGCCAGATCACGCGCGAGGAACTCGGCTTCGACTTCATTCAGGAGGTCGACCTGAAGCAGGTCTACCAAGGCTGCAGCGTCTACTGCGAAACGATCCTGACGCCCGACCAGGCGCGACGCAAGACGGTTGCGGCCTGCCAGGCCGCCATCAACAAGCGTGGGGTCGCAGTGCTGATCGTGCCGGTCGACGTTTCGCATGCAGACTCGAACGACAAGACCCCTTTCTCACTCCATTCGCCGGCGCCGCTGGTGCGCCCGAACGATGACGACCTGGCCGACATGGCCGCATTGCTCAATACGGGCAGCAAGATCGCGATCTACGGCGGCTCGGGCTGCCAGCACGCCCTGGCGGAGATCCTGCAGGTGGCAGAACGCCTGAAGTGCCCCATCGCCCACACGTCACGCGCCAAGGAGTTCCTCGAGCCGGGCAATCCGTACAACATCGGCATGACCGGGATCATCGGCTCCGAGGCCGGGTACAACGCGATTCTCGACTGTGACACGCTGCTGCTTCTCGGCGCGGACTTCGCGTGGCGGCAGTTCTATCCGGACAAGGCGAAGATCATCCAGGTCGACATCGACCCGACCCACCTTGGGCGCCGCCACCCGGTTCACTTGGGAGTAGTGGGGGACATCAAACACACGATGGCCGCCCTGCTGCCGCTGCTGCAGGAACGAACCGACTCGGCGTTTCGCGACGGCTATGTCCGCAAGCACGCAAAGGACGTCCAGGCGCTGCGCGACAAGGCCGTTCCCGGACGCAACGGGAGCATCCCCGGAACCTACCTGACCAAGCTGATCAACCAGTACGCGAACGACGATACGCTGTTCGCGTCCGACGATGGCACACCCACCGTCTGGGCTTACCGCCTGCTGGACATGAATGGCAAGCGCCGCCTGTTCTCCAGCCTGCTGCACGGGACGATGGCCAACGGGATGCCTTCGGCGCTCGGTTTGCAGAAGTGCCAGCCCGGGCGGCAGGTCATCTGCATGTGCGGCGACGGCGGCTTGTCGATGCTGTTCGGCGACCTGATGACGACCATCCAGGAAGACATCCCGATCAAGATCGCTGTCTACGACAACAGCAAGCTGGGCTTCGTGGAGATGGAGCAGCGCGCCGAGGGCATGCTCGACCTGTATACGAAACTCAAGAATCCCGATTTCGGGAAGGTCGCCGTGGCACTCGGCCTTTGGGGCCGCACTGTCGACAAGGCAGACGAGCTCGAGGAGGCCGTGCAGACCTGGCTCGCACAGCCTGGTCCGGCGCTGCTCAACGTCCGCGTCAACCCGCAGCAGCTCGTGATGCCGCCCTATATCGACCCCGGGGCCGCAGTGGGCATGGCGCTCTATTCCGTGCGCGCGGTCCTCGCGGGCCGCGCTGGCGACGTGCTGGAGCTGATCACGGAGAACTTCCTCTGAGCGCCCCGCGGGAAACGACGCCCGCCTAGCCCGGGAATGCCTCGATGACCATGACAACGCCTTCCCAGGCCGACGGCGACTATGAGTTCCGGCCCGAGGACCGGCCGACTTTTCCAGGCGGCCCCTACTCGCCGCCACACCCGCCGCTGCGGCGTCTCGCCTATGCGGGCATCGGCCTGTGGATCGGCGCGACGGCGACCTTCGCCAATGCGATGGTCACCGTCAACGTCACCAACCTCTCAGGCGAATATGCCGCCTACGTCGCCGAGCTGACCTGGTTCCCGGCGATCTACGTCGCTGCGAATTCGTGCGCCAACACGATGCTGGTGAAGTCCCGTGCCCAGTTCAGCATGCTCAACGTCATGCGGGCGCT
>FSWG01000269.1_pt1 | contig 12514 bp, 9 predicted proteins | sample 1637941 | NCBI WGS metagenome assembly FSWG01 (sample SAMEA3914789, study PRJEB12502) | metagenome | biome: forest; material: soil | place: Canada | collected 2011-07-03 | depth 0.3 m | reverse complement strand
GGTTCATCGCCATGGCCAAGCTCCGTGGTGGAATGCCTCCAGCCTATGGGGCCAGTAGCTCGGCACGTGAGCCAGGCTTAAGGTCGTCGCTAATCAGGAGACTTCTTGGGGCGAGTGGAAGTTCAGGATCTTGCGTGGGCGGTTGTTCAGAGAGACTTCAATTGCGGTCAATTCCTGATGCGTGACGTCGCTCAGATCCATGCCCTTGGGCAGGTATTCGCGAACGAGTCCATTGGCATTCTCGTTCGACCCGCGTTGCCACGAGTTGTGAGGATCGCAGAAGAAGATGTCCATGTGCAAATCGGCGCTCAGCTTCTCGTGCAGAGCCATCTCCGATCCCTGGTCGTAGGTCATCGTCTTGCGCAGGCTTTCGGGGATGCTCTTGAGGCGCCGCTTGAAGCCCTTGAGGATGTCTTGGGCGGTGTTGCCATCGAGCTTGACGAGCATGACATAGCGACTGAGTCGTTCGACCAGCGTGCCGACCGAAGACCGGTTCATGGCGCCCTTGATGAGATCACCTTCCCAGTGACCGGGAACGATCTGCGCGGCCACCTCCGGCGGGCGCAGATGGATCGATTTCGTGTTGGGCAGACGCCCCTTGCGCGCGGCGCCGCGCGTTCGCGGGCGCGTCTTGTGGCTCTGGCGCAGCAGCTCGACCAGCTCGGTTCTGAGCGCGCCGCGCGGCATTGCGTAAATGGCGCAGTAGATCGTCTCGTGCGAGACCGACAGAGGTACGCGAGCCACTGCCTGATCGGTCGTTGCCTTGTTCATCGCAGGCAGTTTGCACGCGATCTGCTGCGGCGACCAATGACAGCGCAATCCGCCGAGAACGGTACGCCAAAGCGGCGACTTCATGTCGGCTCCGAGCTTGCGCCTGGCGCGCCCGGCGGCCATCCGCCGAGACCGTGTTCACGCTTGCGCCGGACCCGCCTTGTAGCTGGTGACGAGAGACGTCGGCGAGGCCTTGCCGCGGATGACTTCTCGGCAGATCGTAGAGGGGCTGCAGCCAATTTTCCGCGCAATCGCGCGGCAGCTGAATTCAGCCTGGAGCAAAAGCTGGATCGCGACGCGATCGGTTTCGCTCAGGTGCGAGTATCGAGTTCCCATTTGGCGGACGCCTTACGGGATGCGAGGTGTCGCACTTCAACCTTGAGCCGGCCGAGCCTATCGAAGATCTCTGCGTCAGCGGATTCAGTCGACGGTAGCGCTCAGCCACTTCCACGCAGCATCGGCCTCGCTTCGCGCTCTATCCACGCTAGTGGCGTACGAGTAGTTGCCGGAGCCAGTCAGCAGTCGCAGCGGTGGGGCATCAAGATCAACCAGCCTCATGACAAGAGCAGCGACCTTCGAAGGATCCGTATAGGAATCTGCGTATCCATCGGACTTCATCATCTTTGCCGTGGCTCCGGCGGTGGCAACGTAGGCTGCACTGCTCGGTATGACCGTTAGAGACGAGTCATCCGCAAAGTTTGTCTTCATGCCTCCTGGTTCCACGGCGGTCACTTTGATGCCAAGTGGTTCGACCTCCAACGCGAGCGACTCGATGAAGCCGGCGAGAGCCCATTTCGAAGCATAGTAAGCCGCGGCACCAGAGGTCGCGATGCGAGCGCCGACGGAGGAGATCTGAATGATGTGGCCCGCCGACTGCTCCCGCATGATCGGCAGAGCCGCCTTGATCACATGAACGCTTCCGAAGAAGTTCGTCTCGAACTGATCGCGTATCGCTGACATCGGCATGTCTTCCACCGCACCAACATTTGCGAATCCCGCATTGTTGATGACGACATCAAGCCGGCCGAACGAGCTGACCGCGGCCTGGACCGCTTCCTGTGCCGCTTGGAAGTTTGTGACGTCGAGCCCAATGGGCAAGATCCTCTCTCCGTACTGTTTGACTAACGCCCTTAGAAGTTCCGGCTTGCGCGCCGTCGCCCCCAGGCGATGGCCCGCTTCGAGAATTTCGCTAGCAATGCTGCGGCCGAGTCCGCGAGAACTACCCGTGAGGAAAAACGTCTTTGTCATGGCTGTCCTGTCGAGATGAATTTCGCACATCTACTGTCCATCGATATTGGTCGACGCAATGTGCCGGTTTGAGTGGCCCAAGAATCTTATCTCGCCCATCTTCCAATGGGTGTTCGTCTGTATCCGCTCACGTTATCAACACAATCTGATTCACTCTCCTGATTTTCCTTGGCCTTCGTGATGACCTGCGCGCGCAAGTCAGGCGGTCCAGGCAGACCCGGGATGGTTGTTGTTTTTGACCTGGGCTCTTTGGCGGCAGAAGGACCGCGACGTAGGCGTGGGGTATCGATTCGACCACTTCTACTGCGATCCGCATCGATCTCTCGCATCACCTGCCTCAATCTCCCAGATATGTCCAACCGCCGCAGAAGTCAACACCGTCCTGGCTGCGAAACGTAGTGTGCGAAATTCTGTGCGAGATACAGAGCAATCCGACGATCTGGCGACCAGGGCTGGAAATGCCCAAGAATCAATTTGACTTGCCACCTTGCGTACTCGCTGGAGCAAGCCGTGAAAACGCAATGCGCGTCGGTAGCGCTTACATGGGAGTTGACGAGAAATGGAGTTCCATGAGCCTCGTCGCTAATCGTGCAACCGCTTCTGTCGCGCGGCTCGAGCCAGCGATGCAAATGACCTTCAACCTAGAGAAATACAGATGGAAGCGCTCATTGAACAGCGGCATCCATGGGCAGGAACGTGACCTGTCGCGCCGGACAGTGCGTAGTGTTCGCCAGTTCCTTCGAATGTCCTAAAAGGTGGTGGATTCGTCATTTCCGTCGAGCACCAACTCTTGATAATTCAGTCAATCCCCGCGAAGGGGCGTCTGAACCGCGGATCAGTTTATGAAATTCGACGAACGACACCTCTCTATGCCTCGTGCAAGAGTGCCGAGGCCAAAGCGCACGACGACAAACGCACTGGCCGTGGCCGCGGGACTCATCCTTTCAGCGGCATCGATGCAGGTTGTTGCAGCCGAGCCGGTAAGTCCTCCCGTAACTAAGAATAGCCACATGAAGAGTCAAACCCCCTCGGAACTGATCCTGAACCTGATCGATGCCAGGGCACGACGCGACCTCGACGCCGCGCTGGCGTGCTATGAGCCGGACGCCGTCGTCGTCGACCAGTCCGGAAAGACGACCATGGGAACGGAGGCCATCAAGGCGTTCACGGCGGGGGTTATGGCCCTTCCCCTGGTCTTCACCCATCGACGTATCGTGCAGGGACGCGATGTGGCAATCCATTACTCCCAGTGGAAGCTCGTCGTCCCCACGAAGGGCGGTGGGACGACGGAGCTAACAGGCCGCACCACCGATGTCTTTCGACAGCAATCCGATGGCACCTGGCTGGTGGCCATCGACAACCCATATGGATCGGTGATTCTCGACGCTACCGAGTCACAGTGACTGAGCCGGAGCGGAGATCGGCCAATCAATAGCCGACGACTCCCACGGACACGCCTCAGAGACGATACGCCCCTCCCTCGGTCAACATTTGGTTGAGCCGCTATGGAATCGCAGAACTATCGTGTTTCAGCATGAGCCCGAGCGGATGATCCACTCTTTTTTGTCTTGGCGACAGTGCGTACCTTGACACTCGGGCCACACGATCGAACTCAAGGCCGCCAAGTCGATGCGCGACACAGCCAAGGGGCCCCTCCGGCGGCCTGGCAGGGGCCCAAGACTTGAGATCAAGTCGGGTTCAAGACCAACCCCGACAACCACCGCACGGGAGCGCGTTTCGAGCTGATCGTGGACGACACAGGTACAGCCAGTTTCCCCAGCACCGCCACGGCGACACCGATTCGCCGTCCACGATCAGCCTGAAACAGGCGTCCACGATCGCTGAAATACGCACAAGGGTGACCAATACCAAGGTTTAGGGTGAACGCGCTCCCTGGCGCGCCCTGTCGCACTGCGACTCGTCTCAATCGAAAGTTGCGCGGCTCGCGCCAACATGATCGACTTTTCGACCCTAACCTTCACCGAATTGTGCCCGGGCACATCTCGCCTGTGTCGCGCACATGGCGCCAGTTCGCCTTCCGTCCTGGTTGCAGGCAGAGGTAGCGAGACGCCTGCCATGCTGGCCTCCTTGCAACGCGAATACGGCATCCGTGCGGCGCTGAAGGAAGACTGGGCAGTGCTTCCGCGTGCGCTTCTGCCCTACGGCGAGGGCGCCGTGCTGATACTCGACGACCCGGGCGGCACTCCCTTGCGTCGCCTTGCATCACTGCCGGGCGTTCCCACCAGGTTTATCGCCATGGCGATGAGCGTATCGACCGCAGTTGGTGGCATGCATGCCGCCGGCGTGATCCATCGCGCATTGATGCCAGAGCACATCCTCGTGAACACCAGCGACGATCGGTCGCGCGCCCACCTGACAGGCTTCGGCTTCGCCGCACTCCTACGACCTGAGGGTACGGGCGTGCCCGACGCGGAGTTAGAGTGGGACGCTACCGCGTTCGCCTATATGGCCCCCGAGCTCGGTGCGCGCATGAACGTGCGCATCGACGCGCGCGCCGACCTCTACTCCCTGGGCTGCATCTTCTACGAGTTGTTGGTCGGCCATCCTCCCTTCGACAGCGTGGACGCCGCGGCATGCGTCCACTCACACGCGACATCGCACCCGCACCCACCACACGAGCTCTCGCCAGCGGTACCCGAGCAGATTTCTCGGATCGTGATGAAGTTGCTGTCCAAGGCTCCAGGACAGCGCTACGCAGACGCCGGACGGCTCCTCGCAGACCTGCGCAGGTGCGATGAACTGCAGCGGCGTCACGGACGCATCAAAGAATTCACGCTTGATGCCGAAACTGCTCTGCAGCGCTTGCAGCGTGCCGACCGAGTCCTCGGCCGTGACCGGGATCTCGAAACTCTTGATGCATCATTTTGCGCCGTCGCGGATGACGCTCGGATGCATGTGGCCTGGGTGTCCGGTCGCTCAGGCATCGGCAAGTCGACCTTGCTGCACACAGCGGTGGGGCGCATGCGGTGCCGGGGCTCACTCCTGCTTGCCGCGGGTAAGAGCGAGGAGGCGCGCCGAGGTACGCCCTATGCCATCCTCGCGCAAGTGCTGGAGCCGTTGCTGCAGTTCGTACTCGGTCGGGAGGACGCTGAGTTCATCGTCTGGCGCGATCGCGTCAAGGCAGCGACCAGCCCAGTGGGGCGCACGCTCGCCGCGTTCCTTCCTGGCCTCGCGGTGGTACTAGGACCTCAGCCAGCGGCCCCTGCCGCGCCGGAAGCAGCGCTTGCCCTCGAGCGCGAACGCGTGATGCAGGCCATGGCACGCCTGATCGCCTGCTTTGCCTCGACTACTCGCCCGCTCGTCTTGCTGCTCGATGATCTGCAATGGGCGGACGTGAATACGCTGCAAGTTCTCGAACGCCTGTTGCGCCAACATGGCGACGTCGCTATTTTCCTGATAGGGGCCTGGCGTTCGAACGAAGTCGATGCCGACCACCTGCTACACGCAGGGGGCTTGGCCGGCGCGCCGGGGGCAGTGCACATCGAACTCGGCCCACTGGATCAGTTTGCCGTTTGCGAAATACTCGCTGACTCGCTGCAACAGGATGCGACCGCGCTCGGCCCGCTGGCCGAACTCATAGGGAACAAGACGGGGCGCAACCCCATGTTCGTCCATCACCTGCTTCGCGGTCTGGCAGATGACGGCTTGCTCGTCTACGAATCGCTGGCCGCGACGTGGCAGTGGAGTCTTGAGCGCGTCGCGGCCTACCGAGGTGTCGATGACCTGGTCGAACTGATGTCACGGAAGCTTGAACAGTTGCCTGAGGTCACGCAGTCAATGCTTCGCCTGCTCGCATGCTTGGGCGACCGTGCCTCCAACGGAACACTCGCCGCGATTGCAGGCCCGATAGGCGACGAAATCGCCAATGATCTTCAGCCCGCGGTCGATGCTGGCTACATCCACCGCGAAGGCGACGATTGGGTCTTTCGCCACGACCGCATCCGTGAGACCGCATATGCCTCGCTGCCCGAGCGTGAACGCGCCTCCTGGCACTTGCGGATCGCCCGCCGGCAGCTCGAAAATGGGTTTGCGCAGACGGACGTGTTCGCTGTCGCGACACAGGCCAACTTGGCGCGCAAGTTAGTGATCGGCCGAGACGAGCGCCGCGCATTTGCGAACTTGAACCTCGAGGCAGGACGGAAAGCGAAGGTGGCGACTGCGCACCACTCGGCGCTAGTGTTCTTCAAGGCAGCACTCGATTTTCTCGGCAGCGACGACGGCGACGAAACCGGGCTGCAGGCCCGACTGCTCTGCGGGGAGGCTGAATTCATGGCCGGCGCGTTGGAACCGGCTGAGGCACGACTCGCGACGCTGGAGCGTGTGGCAGGCGACGGCATCTTCGGCGCGAATCTCGCGCGCCTGCGCGTCGCGCTGTATACGACCCTCGGCCGCTTCGATCTGGCGCTCGAGATAGGACTCGAGTTCCTGCGCAAATCGGGCGTCGACGTGCCGACTCGCCCGGTCGATGCCGACGTCGACCACGAATATGGCCGCTTGCGTCGCTGGATCGACGAGCACGGCATGGCTGCGCTGCGCCACCAGCCGATCGTCGTCGATCCGCTCCAGCGAGCAATCACCGACATCTTCGCCGACCTCGTGCCGCCAGCGCTGTACACGAACCAGAACCTGCTCGACCTGATTCTGCTTCGCATGGCCAATCTGGCCATCGAACAAGGCCATGCGGACGCGTCCGCTGACGCCTATCCCTGCATGAGTCAGATCTTCGGTGCGCGCTACGGCGACTATGCGAGCTCTCGCGGCTTCGGCGAACTGGCCCTGCACTTGGTCGACGAGCGGGGGCTGGAGAAGTATCGCGGCCGCGTCTACATGACGTTTGGGACCTTGGTAGTCCCATGGTCTGCCCCCGCTCGGAGCGGCCGCGACTTCATTCGCCGAGCCTTCGACATCGTCACGGCGAGCGGCGACCACACCTTCGCGCTCTATTGCGGTCGCAACGAGGCGAGTGGCATGCTTTTCGCCGGCGAGGATCTCGATGATGTTCGCCGCACCGTTGAACGCGGCTTGGCGCTCGCGCGCGACGCCAATTTTCGGCTTGTCATCAATGCATTCATGTCGCAGGCGACGCTGGTGACACGGCTGCAAGACGGGCAAGACGTCGATGGGCGGGAGACCATGCCGGTGCCGGTCGAGGATGCCCCGGCCACTCTGGTGGACTTCGCTTATTGGGTGCATCGGCTGCAGTCTGCGCTGTTGTTCGACGACCTGGCGGATGCGCTCGAGTCGCATCGGCGAGCCGATGCATGCGCGGGTGTCGCGCGCTCGTTCGCGGAGACCGGCGACCTGCCGTTCTACGGTGCGCTGGCATTGCTCGCGCTTCCTGCACGTAACGCAGCGCAGGACGAGACGATACTGCGGCATCTCGCACAGCTCGAGGTCTGGGCTGATGCGTGCCCCGAGAATTTCGTCGCCCGGCTCGAGCTCGTGCGCGCGGAAATTGCTCGCGTGCAGGGCTTGGCGCTGGCCGCGGGGGACGCCTATGCTGCTGCCGTGACGCACGCCCGCCGGCACGCATTCACGCAGGTCGAGGCACTTGCCGCGGAGTTTGCCGCCGGCTTCCACCTCGGTCGCGGCCGCGAACTCGAGGCACGCGCCTACCTACGCCACGCACGCAGCGCTTGGCGGCGTTGGGGTGCCATTGCGAAAGTGCGCCAACTGGAGGCTCGTCATCCCGGAATGCTCGAGCCCGACGGCGAACACCAGCCCGTAACGAGTCGCCTGCAAGCGCTGGACGTCCAGGCCGTTCTGCGTATCTCGAGCGCACTCGCAAGCGACATCGTGCCGTCTCGACTGGTGGAGACCATGATGCGTACGGCACTTGAAAGCGCGGGCGCGACAAACGGAGCGCTGGCGCTCCTGCGCGACGGAGTTTGGCAGGTTCCCGCACGGGCGCGGGTGGTTGGTGGCGCGATCGTCGTAACGCAGGAGCCTGCAGCCTTTGCGTCCGACGTATTGCCGACGTCGATCGTGCAAGCCGTCGCTCGAACGCAGGAGAGCTTGGTTGTCGAAGACGCACGCGAATCCGGCTTGGTTGCGCAAGACGAGTATGTGCAACGCAGACGGCCGCGTTCGGTACTGTGCGTGCCGCTGGTGCGCTATTCAACGCTCGTCGGCGTGCTTTACCTTGAGAACGACCTCACGACCAAGGTCTTCACCGCCGCGAAGGCCGCGGTGCTGGAAGTGTTCGGCTCGCAAGCGGGATTCGCGCTTGAGAATGCTCGACTGTATGAGGCTCTCGTCGAGCAAAACGAGCAACGCGCTCAAGCTGAGGAGCGCTTGCGCGCAGCGCTAGCCGAGCTGGCCCGCGCGAGTCGCCTGCAGGCAATGGGCGAGTTGGTCGCCTCGATCGTGCACGAGGTAAGCCAACCGATTAGTGCCGTCGACACATCTGCCAGTGCGGCCGCACGCTGGCTGGACCGCTCGACGCCCGATATCGGTGAGGCGCGCGCCATGCTCGTGCACATCAGCCAGAGCGCGAGACGCGCCAAGGGCATCATCCAGGGACTGCGCGCGATGGCGAGGAAGGCGGAGCCACAGTTCGCCACGCTGGATCTTTGTGAAGCGTTGCGCGAAGCCGCAATGCTCGTCGCGACGCCGCTAGAGGAACTGGGTGTAACACTTGCGCTGAATGGAATGAATGTCCCCTGCATGGTTCGCGGGGATCGCATCCAGCTTCAGCAGGTCGCGGTCAATCTGATGATGAACGGCGCAGAGGCGATGGTCGCTGTTGAGGAAGGGCAACGCCACCTATCAGTTGCCTGCGGACTGCAGGAAGGCGCGCTGGTGATCATTTCGGTGGAGGATTGCGGGAGCGGCATCGATCCGGCGATAGCCGAGCGCCTGCTGGAGCCTTTCTTCACGTCCAAGGCCAACGGTATGGGAATGGGCCTGGCAATCAGCAAGTCGATCGTCGAGGCTCATGGGGGAACGCTGCTTCTTCGCCCACGCGCCGTCCCAGGTGTGCAGGCGTGCTTCACGGTTCCGCTGCTGACTTGCTAATGGGGGTATACATTGGTATGGCGGCCCCACATCTGCGTACGGACGGCACCGCGTTTGAGCGGTCTTTCTGCTAACGTGCGCTCCCGAACCGCTCTTGCATGTGCCCCCGCGACAGCCACGATGCCCAGCACTTTGCCTTCTGCCCTGACGCCCCGTCCAGCTGGGCAATATGCCCCCGTCGTGTACATCGTCGACGACGATGAACTTGTGCGAGTGGCACTCGCCAGCCTGTTGCACTCTGTGGCCTTCGATGTATGCAGCTTTGCTTCTACCGAGGCCTTCCTAGCGACATCCAAAAACGACGGGCCGGCCTGCCTCGTACTCGATGTACGCCTCCGCGGGGAGAGCGGACTCGTCTTCCAGCAGTCGCTCGTTGAGCGAGGACAGCCGCATATGCCCATCATATTCATGTCGGCCCACGGCGACATTGCCATGACCGTAAAGGCAATGAAGGCTGGCGCAGTAGACTTTCTCCCCAAGCCATTCCGCGATCAGGACATGATCGACGCCGTTTTCGCGGCGCTGGAACGCGATACGAAGCGACTGGAAGCCGAGAGGGCGGTCCACGACGTGCGCATGTGCTGGGAGTTGCTGACGCCGCGCGAGCGTGAGGTGGTACACCATGTTGCCGCGGGGCTGATGAACAAGCAGATCGCCGCGCAGATGGGCATCGCCGAAATCACGACAAAGATCCATCGCGGTCAGGCGATGCGCAAGATGAACTCGCGGTCCGTTGCCGAACTGGTACTCAAGATGGAAGCGCTCGGCGTCGTCAAGAACCTACGCTGAACGGCGACCGCTGACTCTGCAGAAGGCTCATGATGTCCAGCAGGCCTGGGCCTCCCGGCACGGGGCCGTACCAGCGGAACGTGCCCGATCGGCGCGGCGCGTCGAGCGAGCCCTGGAAGGTCGCGGGGCCGCAGCCGTCATAGACGACATCGACACCGCGGGCAAGCGTGCGGTCACCGTCATGAGCCTCGTGCAGGCGGCCCGGCTGTGCGGACACGACCCCTGGGTCTTCTCAAGGACGTGCTGACTCGACTCCCGACGCATAGGATGCGAGACATTGAACAGTTGCTGCCTCATCGCTGGGTGCCACACCTTGCCAGATGACTAAGCGCGCTCAGTTATTCTGTCCGAGCCAACTCAATCCCGCACGGTTCACAGATTCGATGGAATGGCTGACCAGCGAGTGGATGCAGTAGGCCGCTCGCACGCTCAGCTGGGCTGAATTGGTGGGTGCACTTCTTGACGTACACCGCCGGGCGGCCGTCTGCCCTGCGCCCGCAGCCCGGCTAGGTCGGTCGTAGTGGCATGGGGCAGCTCAGCCTGCCCAGGCCGTGCGCGCCGCGTGCAACCAGACGGGATCCGGTGTGTGCGCGTGCTGCATGACCGTCGCGTGGACAACTTAATGGCATGGTCGCATAAGCCGCAGGTGAGGAGGTCGGTCCTGAAAAATGGCATACAAAGCACGGAATCGACCCCGTTCAACGCCATTGAACGGCGTCAGCAATAGCTTAGAACGGCGCAGCGCGGACTCGGTGCTTCAATGACTGCATGGGCACTCGATACCCCCCCGTCTTCCTCTCCCACGGCTCGCCGATGGCAGCGCTGGATGCCGGTCCCGCAGGCGCGTTCTGGCGCACGCTGGGGGGCACCATCGATGCGCGCGTCGCTGCCGGCGGCGCGGCGCCGACGGCCATCGTCGCCTTTTCGGCGCACACCCTTGCACAGCACGCGGTCACGCTCGCGGGCAGACGCCACGCGGCTGTGCACGACTTCGGCGGCTTCCCGCAGGCGCTGTACGACCTACGCTACGAGGTGGCCGGCATGCCCTGCCTCGCGCCGCACGTCGAGCAGTTGCTGCAGTGGGCCGGCATCGAAGTGGAGCATACCGAAGGCAGCGGGCTCGATCACGGTATATGGGTGCCGTTGCGTGACATCCGCCCACGTGCCGACATTCCTGTGCTGCCAGTCGCCTTCCCACCTACTTGGTCGCCGGAGCAACTGTTTGAGCTCGGCGCCGCGCTAAGCTCGTTGATGGACGAAGGCGTCTGGATCATTGGCACCGGCTCGATCACGCACAACCTGCGCCTCGGACTGCCGCGAGCCGACCCGGTACCCGAGGTTCCCGCGAGCGCCGCGTTCCGCACCTGGTTTGCCGACCGCTCTGCCGCGCTCGACTGGCCCGCGCTGCTGAACTACCGTCGGAAGGCGCCGGACGCACCGCTCATGCACCCGACTGACGAGCACTTGCTGCCGTGGTATATCGCCGCTGGCGCGGGCGGATCGGAACACCCGCCGCTACGCGTGCATGCGAGCGTCGTGGGCGGGCACCTGGGCATGGACGCATACGCGTTCGGCGCGGAGGCGCACGCCCTCGCTGACGACATCGAGACGGCGGGAGTCGCCCCCTGAACGATTGCCCGTGGCGACGGGGGCAATTAGCTCGGCCGTTGGCCGCGTTGCCGGCCTTATAGCACCGGCATCTCTAGCGTGACCAATGTAGCCGTGAACATGGCTTGGCGGGAAGCTGACGGAGTTCTTGGTGGATACCATCCTCCACGCTTCGTCGACTGCCTTCAAGATGGGATGCCAGGTCGCTTACGCATCATCGACTCTGCGCAAGGTCATCAAGCGCCTGACCAGCTCAATTGAATCCGCCACTTGGACAGCTCCTGATGCAACTGACCTCTTCGCAGTTGCCGCGCTGCCAAGGTCTGTGCGGATCGCAGAAGTACACCGCTAGGCTGGTACGAGCCGCCAGCCCCTTGTGGCGAGTCAGATTCTTGCCATGGTCGTAGTTCAGGCTCCGATACATCGCGGACATGCCTTGCGGGACGGGAGGTACCAATAATCCGCAGCCCCCGTATTCGCTTCGAGCTGCACGGCGCTCTCGGCATCTTCAATGAACGACGCGACGGAAAAGACTTGGGCCCTGACTGTGTCCCTGGCACGCCGCCTCTCTTCTGCGTCAGGCCTTGAGCAGATCGGCAAGCTCGTCAAAGCTCGCGGCGTTAAGATCGAATTGAGCGTCGGGCGTGGCATCGACTGCTCCGTTTGGACCAGCTTCTAGCGGGCGGGAGACAAACGCCGTGCGCATGCCTTGCGCCTTGGCACCTTGCAGGTCTTGCTTGTGGCAAGCAACCATCATGATCTCTCCGGGGTTCAGGCCGAGGTATTGAGGGGCTAGTTGATAGACCTTTTGGCTGGGCTTAACCGTCTGCGCCAGCTCGGAGGTCATGATCAGGTCCCAAGGCAGATCGCGAAGCTTGGCGAGTTTCACCATGTCTGCCATGTCTGCGTTGGACAAAGTTGCCAAGGTATAGTTCTGCTTCAAGCGCCGCAATCCGGACAAGGTGTCGGGCCACAAACGCAAGCGTTGCCAGACTAGGTTAATGATCGCCAATTCGTCACCGCTGAAACTGGCGATTCCGCGCTCTCGCATGACATTGTC
>FSWG01000265.1_pt1 | contig 12619 bp, 13 predicted proteins | sample 1637941 | NCBI WGS metagenome assembly FSWG01 (sample SAMEA3914789, study PRJEB12502) | metagenome | biome: forest; material: soil | place: Canada | collected 2011-07-03 | depth 0.3 m | reverse complement strand
GCCCTATTCGAGATTGGTGTGGCGGGCGCGCATGTCAGCGTCAGCAACGTCGAGTTCACGTTGAAGCCTCTGAATCACAATTTCAAACAACAGGAAAAGCGCGCCTTCGTAGACAGAGCCCATCGGCAAGGTGGCGCGTTCATCGCCCGGATCGGAGACCATTGTCTGCGCAGGCACGAGCACGGTGTCGTCTGCAATTCGCGGCACTTCTCCTTCCAGATTGGCAGTCACGCATGAAACCAACGCACCTGCCTTCCGAGCCTCCTTGGCCAATGCCAACGCGGTCGGCAGACTCCCCGGCCCGGCAGTGACGATGAACAGGTCGCCTGGGCCAATGTGGGGCATCGTGATGTCACCCACGACCGATACCGAACGGCCAAGGTGGAACAGGCGCATCGCGAAGCCTCGGATCTGCAACGCCTCGCGACCACAGCCGTAGACACACACGTGTCGCGCCTGCGCAAGGTGCCGTACGAGTCGATCGACCTCCACCTCGCTGATCTGTTGGACGGCTCGGCTGAGCTCCTTGACTGCGCCATCGAAGGAAGTCGCCTGGGAGATCATGAGTGAAATCTCGTTTGTCCCCGTGAGCGCATCTGCGTAGCCTGAATGGCAACGACGACGAGCAGGAACAGGCCGCGTATGACGCTCTGCCAGTAGGCGGAGAGCGAGATGGAGCCCAAGCCGTTTTCGAAATTGAGCACATTGAACAGCACACCCAGCAGGAGCACCCCGACCAGCGTGCTCATGACCGAGCCGGAGCCGCCGCTGAGCAAGGTGCCACCAACCACGACCGACGCGATCGCGGACAACTCCCAGCCGACGCCTTCGATCGGCTGCCCGGCTCCGAACTGCGAAGCCAATATGACGCCGGCAAGCCCCGCCAGGCCACCGCTGGCAAGGTAGACCATGAACTTGGTGCGATCTGCCCGCAATCCCATGAGGCGCGACGCCTCCTCCTGGCCGCCAACCGCGAGGACCGTGCGACCGGCCGCGGTGAGGTTCAGCACCACTGAGCCGAGCAAGTAGGCCAATGCCGCGACCAGGCAGGGTATGGGCACATCGCCCAGGTCGCCCTGGCCGAGCGCCGTGAACCCGCTGCTGTAGGACACCGCCACCGATTGGTTGTTGGCGAGCAGCAGCGCCGTGCCGTCGGCGGCCAGCATGGTCGAGAGCGTGGCGATGAAAGGCAGCAAGCGGGCGCGGGTCACCAGCAAACCGCTGATCATCCCCATCAACAGCCCGACCCCAACACCGGCGGCCATGCCTGCGAGCAATCCATGCGGACTGGCCCTGGCGGCGGCCACGCTGGCCAGTGCGGCCACCGCACCCACGGCGAGGTCGATGCCACCCGACATGATCACGAAGCACATGCCCAACGAAACCAGCGCGAACATGGCGTTGTAGCGCAGCACGCTCGTCACGTTGTACAGCGAGAGGAAGTTGTCGTAGCGCAAGTAGCCGAACGCGACGAGGGCTGCAAGCGCCCCGGTGGCGCTGAGCGAGGCGACTCTGCTGAATGATAGGCCGTTGGTCATCTCAGGACACCTCTCTCGTCTGTTGCAGCCAGACCGCTGTCGCGATCATGGCGGCCTTGACGATCAGGGCCGCCGCGTCGGGGACGCCGTTGGCGAGCAAGGTGTAGCGCACGAGCTGGATGATCAGCGCGCCCATCAGGGTTCCCAAAATGCGAGCCTTGCCACCTCGCAACGATGTGCCCCCGACGGCAGCTGCCGCGATCGCGTCGAGTTCCATCCCTTGGCCAACGAGGTTGGGGTCGCTCGCCGAATTGATCGCAATCACGACCAGGCCCGCCAGCCCCGCGCAGGCTCCGGATATGGCATAGACAGCCAGCTTGATGCGGCGTACCGGTAGCCCAGCCAACTCCGAAGCACGTTCGTTGGCTCCCACGGCCAGGAGATGAGCGCCGAAAACAGTGCACCGCATCGCCCACGCCGCAGCGCCGACGATCAGTGCCATGAGCAATACCTGAACCGGTACTCCAGCGATCTTTCCGAGTCCGATCCACTGGAACTCCGCCATGCGGAAGCTTTGTAGATGCCCGTCCGTCAACACCTGGGCGATGCCCCGCCCAGAGATGAACAGCACGAGCGTCGCCACGATCGGCTGTATCTTGAGGGAGGCCACCAGCCAACCGTTGAAGGTACCGAGCAGGCCCGCACAGCAGACGGCCAGCAGCATTGCGACGGTCACGGCCACGTACGCATTGCCGATTGGACGGAGCTTGCCCATGAAGACCAACGGCGCCAACGTGCCGGCGATGGCCATCAACGAGCCCACGGACAAGTCGATGCCCCCGGTCGCGATCACAAAGGTCATGCCCACCGCAACAATGACGATGGCGCAGACCTGAGTGAGATTGACATTGAGGGTCTGCAACGTCAGGAAGTTTGGCGTGAACGCGGCATTGAACGCGATCAGCACCAGCAGCGCCAACAGTGACTCCTTGCCGGAGGCCAGCGACCGAAGATGGAGAGTTCGACGGGCGGGCGATTCCTGCAGCTCGCGGCCGGTGTCGCCGCTCGCGATCATTGCCACGCACCAGGCGGCCGCGCGTGGCCGTTGGCCATTGCATCGAGCATGCGAGTGGATTGCGCCTCACCCGATCCCAATTCCCGAATGCTGACGCCGTCGCGCAGGACGAAGATGCGGTTGGCGCTCTCGATAAGCTCGTCCAGCTCCGAGGAGATCATCAGCACCGATAGCCCGTCCTGGGCCAACTGCCGGATCAATTGGAGGATCTCGCCTTTGGCACCGACGTCGATACCTCGGGTGGGCTCGTCGAGGATGAGCAGCTTCGGGTGCGTCGCCAGCCAGCGAGCCAGGAGCACCTTCTGCTGGTTGCCGCCCGAGAGTTCCTTCACCGGCTGCTGGGGAGAACTGCATTTGATGCCCAGCCGCGACATCAGGTGAGCAACGAGTTCGCGCTGGGCCGCCTCGTCGCGCACTCCTGCGCGACTCAGGCGCGGCAAGATCGCGAGGGCGATGTTGTCGGCGACGCTCATCTCCGGAACGATGCCATCGGTCTTGCGATCCTCGGTGCAGAGGGCCAAGCCTTGCTTGATGGCGTCGGCAGCACCCTTCGGCCGATAGTCTCGACCTTGCAGGCGCATGGTGCCAGCCTCGCTCGGCACAACGCCGAACAGCACCTGTGCGGTCTCGGTGCGTCCGGCACCCAGCAGGCCGGCCAGACCGACGATCTCTCCTCGCCTCACATCCAGACTCACCTTGCGGACGGCGCGTCCGGCACCGAGCTCGCGCGCTTCCAGCATCAGATCGTTCGCGCAACGGCCCTCGCCTGCCGCAGCATCTGGCTTCGCGAGTCCGTCCCCGCCCGCGCCTGTCCCGGCGAACTTGCGACCCAGCATCGTGGATACGAGGTCGACGCGGCCCATGTCGCTCAGTGCATCGCTGCGAATCGTGCGTCCGTCACGCATCACGGTGGCGCGGTCGCAGACCTCGTAGATCTCGTCGAGCTTGTGGCTCACGTAGATGACCGACACACCATTCGCCTTGAGTGTCCGGATGACGTGAAACAGGCGGTCAACTTCGCGCGCGTCGAGCGAGGACGTCGGCTCGTCCATGATGACAAGCCGCGCAGAAAAGCCGATCGCCCTTGCGATGGCGCTCATCTGCTGCGTGGCTATGCTGAACTCGCCGAGCGGCCGGCGAACATCGATCTCGACACCAAATTTCGCCAGCAGCCTTTCGGCCTCGACTCGCATGGCCTTGCGATCGAGTACGCCCCATCGCGAGAACGACCGCCCGAGACAGATGTTCTCGGCGATGGAACGCTGCGGAACCAAGTTGATTTCCTGGTAGATCGTGCTGATCCCCTTCCGCTGCGCGTCGCAGGGCGAGCTGGCTTCGAAGAGCTGGCCCTGGAACCGGACCTCGCCCGCGTCCCTGTGGACGTAGCCGGTGAGCACCTTGATCAGCGTCGACTTGCCCGCGCCGTTCTGTCCCATCAGGGCATGAACTTCGCCCGTGGCAACGCACAAGCGAGCGTCCGACAGCGCCGGAACGCCAAGGAAGCGCTTCTCGATGCCGCGCATTTCCAGCAGCACTCGGGTGGATGTGCCTGCCAAGTCCATTGTTGTTCCTGACCCCGCCGTTCAGCGTGAAGGTCAATAGGCGCCGGCCAGAGAGGCTGCCGCGTTCGAGGCATCGTAGAAGCGGTCGACGCTCTTGATGTAGGCGGGAATCCTTTCGCCCGCCGCATAGGCCGCCATCGTGGCAAACGCCTTGGGGCCGAAAAGCGGACTGCATTCGCAGGTGGCGCCCATCTTCCCGTCGATGATCGCCTGCACACCGTCGCGGCCGCCGTCGATCGAGACCACGAGCACGTCCTTGCCTGGCTTGCGACCGGCGGCTTCCAGCGCCGCGATGGCACCCAGCGCCATCTCATCGGCATGACAGTAGATGATGTTGGCCGTCGGATGCGCCTGGATCAGCGTCTCCGCGACCTGGCGGCCCTTGTCCCGGGAAAAGTCACCTGACTGGGAAGCGACGATCTTGAACTGGGGATGCTGCTTGATAACGTCGTCAAAACCTTTCTTGCGGTCGTTGGCGGGCGATGAGCCGACAGTGCCCTCGATCTCGATGATGCTGGATTTGTCGCCGGCGTTCTTGACCAGCCATTCCGCCACGCGGTGCCCTTCTTCGATGAAGTCGGAACCGATGAAGGTCACGTAGTCCTCGCCTGGCTTGGCCATTGTGTGATCGACATCGCGATCGAGCAGGATGACGGGAATGCCCGCCTTCCTGGCCGCGAGGATGACCGGCACCAACGGCTTGTCCTCGCGCGGCGGCAGGAAGATGACGTCCACGCCCTGGGCGATCATCGAACTCACGTCTGACGCCTGCTTGGCCGCGGAACTTGCGGCATCGGTGTAGATGAGTTGATGGCCAAGCCGCGCCGCCTCGTCACGCATGCTCTTCGTCTCCGCGATGCGCCAGGGGCTGTTGCTTTCGCTTTGCGCAAAGCCGACCTTGATCTTGGCCTTGTTGGCCAGTGGCGGTGGGGGGGCGGAGGGCGGCACCCCCAGCAGCACGGCAGTCGTGGCGACTGAGGAACTGATCAGCATCTTGCGACGAGATGTGGACATCGTTGTCTCCTTCCGTGTTGGGCCTTGGGGCAGCTGCCAAGTGCTTGCGCGTCTTCGGAACAATGCGCCTGTTTATAAATATAAGCAACTTAGGGTTTTCTTTATCGCTTTGTCAGACGCGCCAGTGGTGGGGACGGGAGGTTGGCCTTACCCAAGATGGCCCCAGGTCGATGTTCTCGCTCCACCCGAAACCCGGGACGTGGCGCCCGCCGCGCGAATAACACTTGCGTCGTTGATACTTATAAACCCTTCTTTAACTAATATTTATAACGTACTACAGTCCAGCCCTGAGGCCGTCGAGGGGACACGGGCCCCCTCGGACTGATCGGGCGAGGTCCACCATGACGCTGCAGAGTCCGTCGAGAAAGACGCGCAAGGTGTTGCGAAGAGACGCGGGCCTGCCGAGCGAGCCGCGCACTATTGACGTCCCACTCGAGCAAGTCGACCTGGCCGCCATCGTCAAGGTCTCGCAAGCGCTCTCCGCCGAGATCGTGCAGGATCGTTTGATCGAAACACTGATGTCGATTTCGCTGCAACACGCAGCAGCGGAGCGCGGCCTGCTGGTTCTTGGCAACGAGGACGTGCTCTCACTCGAGGCCATTTCACTCTCCAAGCCAGGTGGGCTCGCGGTCCAAAAGATGCATCGGCCGCTCGCGCCGACGGATTTGCCCGACGCCGTGCTGCAGCACGTCCTCCTGACCCGTCGCAGCGTCATGTTGAACGACGCTCGTCAGACCAATCCCTTCTCGCAAGACAGCTACCTTCGCCACGAGAGCCCGCGCTCGATTCTTTGTCTACCGCTGATCAAACAGCAACAGCTGGTCGGCGTCCTTTATCTCGAGAACAGGCTGGTGTCGCATGTCTTCACGCCAACGCACCACGCCGTGCTGGAGCTGCTGGCATCCCAGGCCGCGATCTCGCTGCAGAACGCTGGCCTGTACGCCAGGCTAGAACAGGAAGTCGCGGAACACAAGCGGTCCGAGGCCGCGTTGCGCCAATCGGAGGAGCGCTATGTCCTGGCCATCGAAGCCGCAGCCGATGGACATGCCTACTGGGATGTCGAATCGGGGGAGTTCTATTGCTCGCCTCGTTGGCTCGAGCAGTGGGGCCTGCCGCCCGAGCTCGCCACCACCACCCGACAGCAGATGCTCGACGTCTTCCCATGGCACCCGGAAGACCGCCCGCGCGTGCTGGCCCTCCTCGATCAGGTTCGTGAGACTGGTGCAGATCGACTTGAGATGGACACGCGGGTCATCGTTCGTGGCGAGGTCCGATGGATGCACAGCACCGCGGTGTACGTGCGCGATGCGACCGGCAAGCTGCTGCGTGCCAGCACGGCGACGACCGACATTACGGCTCGCCGGCACGCTGAGGACGAGTTGCGGACCTCCGAAGAGCGTTATGCGCTTGCCATGGCCGGCTCGAACGAGGGCATATTCGATTGGGATCTCCGTACCGGCAGCATCTACCTCCCGGCACGCACACAGGAACTTCTCGGACTTCCCGTGGGAGACCCGTGGAAGACTCGTGAGGAATGGGAGACCTGCCTCACCTATCACCCCGGCGACCTCGACCGCATGAAGGCCGCCCTGGCGGACCTATTTTCGGGAAAGCGCCCCTACGATCACGAGGTCCGATTCATCATGCCGAACGGGCAGGTGCGCTGCTTCCGCGCTCGCGGCAAGGTGCTTCGTGATGCGGACGGCGCGCCCTACCGCATGGTCGGTTCACTGGACGACATCACCGAGCGCAAGCGCCAGCAAAACGAGATGCGACGCCTCGAATGCCGGCTGCGCCAGGCAGAGCGTTTCGAGGCCATGGGCACGCTGGCGGGAGGGATCGCCCATGACTTCAACAACCTGCTGGGTGCAATTCTCGGGTTCGGCGAGCGCGCGCTGCGGACCGCGGAAACGGACAGCGCGCTGCATCGCGACATCAGCAACGTCATCGTTGCTGCGGAGCGCGGGCGAACGCTCGTGGATCGGATCCAGTCGTTCAGCCGGGGATCCGGTGAACGCGTTCCAGTGCACGTGGAAAGGGTCGTGCGCGAGGCGCTCGACCTCCTGCAGGCAAAGTTGCCACCGAGAATATCGTTGACGACGCGGCTGAAAGCTGGGCGAGCCGCGCTGCTGGGGGATGCGACTCAGATCCACCAGCTCCTGATGAACATCGGAACCAACGCGGTGTACGCCATGCCGGGCGAGGGCTGGTTGTCGGTCACCCTCGACGCCGTCGAGGTCGACGAGCTGAGACGGGTGATAGTCGGCGCAGTGACGCCAGGTGCATGGCTCGTTCTCGAGGTGTCAGACAGCGGCAGTGGAATTCCGGCAGAGATCCTTCATCGGATCTTCGACCCCTTCTTCACGACCAAGGAAGCCAGCGTCGGCACTGGCTTGGGCCTGTCACTCGTCTTGCGGATCGTGACAGGACTCGGCGGGGCCATCGACGTGCAGAGCGAGCCTGATGTCGGCACGAAGTTCACCGTGTATCTGCCCCGCTCCGGCTACGCGCCCGACGAACCGATCAACATGGCACTCTCCGCGCCGGCGGGCCAAGGTCAACAGATCCTCATCGTGGACGATGAGCAGCCCCTGCTCGAACTGACCACCGACACGCTGCGTGAGCTGGGCTACCAGCCAACCGGATTTGGCTCCGCGCTGGCTGCGCTCAGGGCCTTTCGGGCCGATCCGAATGCATTCGACATCCTGATCACCGATCAATGCATGCCAGGGATATCCGGTGACGGACTCATTCGCGAGATCCGGCGCATGCGTCCGCTGATTCCGGTGATTCTTGTCAGCGGCTATGTGGTTGATAACGCAGCGTTGCGTTCCGACAATGCCCGTATCGACGAGATCCTGATCAAACCGCTGCGAGCCAATACGCTTGCGACGAGCCTCGCACGATTGCTCCGGTCGGGGGACGCCTGACCGTCCATGAAGTCGCGACCGATTCACACCTGACTGCGCCAAGGCTGACGATCGGCCAAGCGGGATCTACTCCGAAGGCGGATGTCGAGATGGCTGGGGCCGGCTAGTCTTCCAGAGGACGCGTGACGATCGGCAAACGCCCCCTGTCTCCCGACCGAGTTTACGGAGGAGTTCCACGATGAAATCCCTTGCACTTCTCGTAGGTCTCGTTGTCGTCGCATGGCTGGCGCATGGGCAGGGCGGCAGCGGTGCCCCCTCGCCCGCCGGTCAATCTGTTTCGTCCAAAGCGGCTTCCGCCGCTGAAAGCGCAGTCGAAGCACGCCACGAAAAGGTGGCGGCACACAGTCAAGCGAGGGCAGCCAGGCGCGCGGCCAAGGCGGCCTCGGCGAAGAGCGAGTGACGGCGCGGGACCCTGGCAGCTATCCTCGCCGAAAATCACGAATCGCCAGGGCGGTGCGGACTATCGGCAGCCGTTGCGCCCGCTGCAGCAGCCGCTGCCCCAGGGAGCGGGGCGCGTCCAACGGGGCACCCTGCTGCCCCATCGTCTCGCGGATGTGCATCTCCATCGCGGCACGGATCCTGGCTCGGGAGGCTTGAAGACGATGCAGCGCTGCAGCCTCGGCAGGCTGTCCATCGACATCGAGCCTCGAGTCGCGCTCCGGCTGATTCGCGATCGGCACGCCATGCGCTTCGTCTCCGCCGCTCATGGCTGCCCCGTGTCGTGGATCATGTCGATGTCGGCCTTGACCTGCTGGCCCATAGCGTCCAGCGTGAACTTGAACGGCAGCGCACGCGCAACGATGATGCAGACCCCTCCTGTCGACATCGTCCCGAGCGGCAAGGCCAGCAACAGCCAGCCGTTGCGCAGCTCACCAGGAACGGCCGCATACAGCAGCAGCGCGACGCCACCGAACACGAGTCCCAGTCCGCCCAAGATGCCCGCTGCGGCGTAGAGGACGACATGGAGTACCAGTGAGGAGAGCGTACGCCGACCCTCCTCCAGCAACAGGTCGCCGTAGGCTTTCGCATGCTCGGCAAGCAGTTGCGGCTGCCGTGCGATCACGTGGAGTATTGGATGGATTGTCATCTCGACAGCCACGGCGCCGCCCACAAGGACGCGTTGCAAGCTCGGTTCGCGCTCCGTGAGGGCACGCTCCGTCGGACGAGGGATGCGATCTCTGACGTCATCGAGCACCTCGTGCGATGAATTCGGAGGGGATGAGTGTGCGGCCGAGGCATCTGACGTCCCTATCCCCTTGATGGGTTACCGGCGAGGTCACGCTCTGACTTGCATGCAGGGTTCGCGCTTGAGACGTGCTCAAGACGCTGCTGTCCAATTTCCAGATTAAAGAGTCCGCTCGCTCTCAAGCGTCCCTCAAATCAATCTCGTGCACATGCATGGTTTCGTCTCCTGGAAGAAGGACACCGCGAATATCTTGAAGGAATACGGCGACGACTCGCTAGGCGGACTGCTAGCCGTCGCGCGTCCCGAAGGGACCATCCACGAGCAAAGTACATGGAGACGCCGCGGCGCCTGCGCGACGAGCTGTTCCTCATGCCGGGCGTCGATCGCGCGTGCATGAAGTCGCTTTGGACCCCGTCCACGAGATGCACCGGTGTGTCAGAGGATGGGTCAAGCGCAGAGAGTCCGCCTGACTTATTGGCTTACCAAGGTCGTGCGCCAACAACGCGCGTCCAGCGAATCTTGGAAGACGATCAGGAGCGTGCGCGAGGCTCGGGCACGATCGCGCGTGGCCGGGAAGTGCACGACAACGATGATGTGCTGGCCGACATGTTGTCGGGTCTGCTTTGCCGCAGGATCAATCCTTCTTGATGATGCCTCCACCCGCAGTTCCGTGCTTCGCTGGCAAGCGTCCCAGAGCCGCCAAGCTGCGCTGGCATCCTGCGCATCTAACCAGCGTGATCGACTTTGTCGGATGCCACTTCGGCACTGCATCGAGCGTATGGCGATAAGAACAGTTATCACGCGCCGCTGACCCCGGTCGACCACTTTGTGCCCGAGAGGGGTCGGCTGTAGATCGACCATTGACGACAGCAACTGCTGCTTAGCCGTCTGGGCCGATGAACCTGTCAGCCCCCACCAGGTAGCCTGGGGTCAAGTGGCACACGCCCCTTTCGCCGACGAGACCCCTGCTTTCGGTTTAAGCTCGCACGCATCCGAATGTGTGGTAAGACCAACCTGCCGATCATCATTTGAGCGATAGCCAGTATCTCGTCGATGATCCCGATGCAGCCGGCCCCTTCCTGGACTGGTTGCCCGGTGAAACCCTGTTCGGCCTCTGCAGTCGCCTGCACCGCCTCTGGGGCCATTCGTTCTCCTGGCAGACGACCGAGCATCTATTCGGCGATCGCCGTTCCGGAACTCATCACGATCTACCGAACAGACTCGAGGAGTTCTACCGTCGGACAGGTGGCCGCTACGGTAGCGCGATTCAGATCGCGACAGCGCGGACGCTACTTCGGTTCTACAGGCCGTTCATGCCATCTCAAGATGTGCTTGCAGCCGCTGAAGCGATGCAAGGTACGTCCGTCGCACACCTCAAATTTCGCCTGGGCCTGTTGACCAGCCGCTTTCGTGCCAATCATCCGCTGAAGGCATGTCCAGCTTGCATGAGCGTCGACGTCAAGAGTTCGGGCTGGTCGACGTGGCGTATCGTGCATCAATTTCCTGGCATGTGGTGGTGCACCGAGCACCAGGAACCCCTGCTGACTTCCTCCATCAAGTCGACAGGCGTCGAGCGGTTTCTTTGGCATCTGCCCGAGTTGAAGACACTCACACGGCCCGACAGGTCTCCGTATCGGCCAAGTCAGGGCGTCAAGCTGTACAAGCTTGCAAAGCTGATCGACCGGCTTCTCAGCCACTCCTCCGGTGCCGGCTGGCTAGATGTGCCTTCAGTGCAGGGCGCTTGCCAAGCACGACTGTACGAGAGAGGTCTTTTGTTGCCATCCGGAAGAGCGCGAGCAGGCGCGGCGGCCGCGGACTACCTAGCTTATTGCGAGGAACTTCGGTCAGTTCCTGAGTTATCCGGGCTTCCGTCCAACTTAGAAATGGCCAAGGCTGAGATCGGTCGCCTGACGCGTCCTCTTCGTTCAGGCACACACCCTGTACGGCTGCTCGTCGCCATCAGTTGGCTTTTCTCAGATGCGTCAGATTTCCTGACGTACTACGGTCGCGTCGCCCCGCCAGAGCAGGACTATCACGAAGACGAGTTTCGCCCTGCGACAAACGGTACCACCGCAGATTACCGGAGGCCTCGAGTGTTGGAGTTGATAGGAGCTGGCAAATCCACGACAGCGGCAGCAAAAAGCGTTGGCGTCGCCATAGGGACGGCGATGAGTTGGGCTGCCGAGGCGGGCATCGCGACACCTCGCAGATCGAAGGTCCTCATTGGTGGCTTAAGAGAGTCGCTCCTCGCCGACCTTCGCCAAGGTGCAAATAAGAAGGCTGCGGCCACGCGCCACGGTGTATCAGTCGAGACCGTCACGCGCACCCTTCATACCGAAGTGGGTCTCCACAACGTTTGGAAAGCCGCTCGTTTCAGCAGGGCCCGCGACGAGGCACGGATGGCTTGGCTCACACTGCAGGCGGAATTTGCAGCAGCGGGGACGAAACTGATCCGTGCGATGAATCCCGCCGCGTATTCGTGGCTCTACCGAAACGACCGAGACTGGCTGACCTCCCATATGCCAAGCGCGCACAACCCCAGCCCGGCGCGAGCCAGCAGCGTCAAATGGGACGAACGCGATCGAGAGCTCTGCAGCGCCGTCGAAGTCACAACCCATGCCCTGCAAACAGCTCACCCGGAGCAGCCAGTGATGCTCTGGCATATCTACCAGGCACTCCCTGCCTTGAAACCGAAGCTTTCGGCGCTTGATCGACTACCACTGACGCGGCAGGCACTGGAGAGGTCAGTGCAGCGAAAACGTGCGCATCCTGAAACCGACCTCTTCGAACCGCAGCCCCAGTAGTTTGCTTTGACTTGACGTCGACCCATCACGCATGTGCCGACTGGAACGGCCTGCCCTCTTGCATGCTTTTATGCGTTTGGTTATTCTTATTGCATGCTTCGTCACGACGTTCAAGCCAGAGTCACCGCAGCGTCGGACGCGTGCCGACGCCTGGGAATTTCCCAAGCTCAGATTGCGGAAGCCGTCGGGGCGAGCCAACCGCAGGTCAGCCGGGTCTTGGGCGGTCGCGGTCTGAAGGCCACGCGACTACTGGACGAGGTCTGTGGCTTCGTAGAGCGCTACGAGTCAGGCGTCACCGCCGACGCCGTTCGCGCGAACAACGAACTGGTCGAGGCGGTGAAGGTCGCCTGGGACGGATCGGCCTCACACGCGCGAGCGCTGTCCGCTGTCATTCGATCTCTTTCAGCCTTGAAGGCGCCGAGGCGCTAGCTGACGAGGATGGGGGGTCTATGCAGGTGAATGCAATTCGACCGGCGGCGCTTCCGGCGCCAACCCGGCAAGGAAGCGAGGGTGATCTTCCACAGCGACCGCGGCAGTCAATACTGCAGCGGTGACTTCCGGGACTTGCTC
>FSWG01000033.1_pt1 | contig 13737 bp, 10 predicted proteins | sample 1637941 | NCBI WGS metagenome assembly FSWG01 (sample SAMEA3914789, study PRJEB12502) | metagenome | biome: forest; material: soil | place: Canada | collected 2011-07-03 | depth 0.3 m | reverse complement strand
GCGGGTCGTAAGGGAGGTAGTTGGCGGCCATCTGCCAACAACGGACCATCCCCTCCACCCGATGACAGGGAAATGCCTTCTGCCGCCCAAACTCCTAGGCGCTTCAGATTCTTGGCCCGGGCCACTTCAAGCTGCCCTTTGATCGAGTCGAATGGAATGCGGTTGGCATTGGGGGCGGTTCGCACCGCTTCCCAATGATCAAGCCATTCCCGATCCCGCACCCGCGCTCGGCCCTGGGCTGCGCTCCGACTCGGCGTGGATCGCGCGTGGCTTATCAGATACTCGCGGTCGTCTTCTTCGGAAGGAATGCAGCCCGTCTCCGCGACTCGGAGAATTCGCCGTCCTGCGATTGTGACCATGCCGCCCATCCAGCAATGCAGCCACTTCGGTGCGCGCAGGAACAGCCACCAGTAGGCCCAGGGGCGTCGTACTCGTAGGTCCGTCCGCTTGGTGGCGCCACGTGCGAATTCGTCTGCAATACGTTTCGCTTCTGCAAGCGTCTCAGGTTGTTCACGCGGGCGCCACCTGCGCGCCGGCTTAGCGTCACTGGCGCCAGCTCTTCGTATATCGTCCAACTCGGATTGCAGTAGCTCCCACGATATCTCGCAAGCGACCGCCAGCATCAGGACGGTCCTGGGTGCTAGACGCCGCGAGTACATAGTTTGGCTGCCGGGGCCGCCCACTCGATCTGGCCCACCGCTTTCGCCGGGGGGGTCACGTAGCCGCGGAGCACCGTCCGGACCGACGCGATTCGGACTCAGCGGGCTGTCATCTCCAAAGGTTCGACGCAGTGCGGCGTCGATCGACGCACTGACCTTCATGCCCTCGCATCTCATAGCATGCGCAACCATAAGCGGTGAAGCCAGCGACAAATCTATCGCATGCGGGGTGGCGTTGAGCGCAAGGAGTGTCAGCTTCGACAGGTCTTTCTCTGCTTCGGACGCAACCCGGCTGCGAAGGGCTCGTGCTGACGTCGCACCGCAAGGACAACGGCGCAGCGAAGCGATGTCAAAGCGACCTTTGGCGAAGAATCTGCGGCCGCAGGCCGAGCATCCCTGAGTGGGCATGATCCCGTGGGCCGGACACGCCACGCCCAACTGATGGATCCGATGCAGGTAGTGCGCACCGTATTTCGCTCGGTCAGAAACGGCGCACGCGGGGCAGACATAGACAGTCGTCTCTCTGAGCTTCGGCACCCACCTTTCAATCTTGTGCGCCTCGGCGGGCAGGAATGCGTCCCTGTATGGCTGCGTGGTCAACTGGCTGCGCAATGCCCCAACGTCGACTGAGGAAGCGTGGGCGGCAACACTGAGGAATGCTTGCGCCGCCGACCGGCTTAACGGCTCATCGAAGTGCCGCTCAGCATAGGCCTCCAGCACGGTGCGGCCTGCACTGATTGACAATCCGTTGAGGGCCCAGACACGCGGCTCGAAGCTGCGCAGGTGTTCGTCCGGCAGCGGCTGGACCTGATAGGGGATATTCGCAAAGCGCAGGACGCCTGTCTTCTCTGGCATCTTCAGCTCCCATGAACCTCTTGCGGCGGCGGCCCTAAACATAGAACCGAGTCCGTGCTTCGTCAAACGGCCCGAAACTGAGCGGGAGAGAAGACATCGATCCGCTCGATATCTATTCTTATCTCTATGCTGTGTTCGCTTGCTGAACTCGAATCGCCGCTACGAGGGCAGTGCACTCTACGGGCGCGTTGTCCCAACCAGGCGTGGCTCGTTGGTGTCTTAGACCAACCAACCGGTATGCGGAAGACGTCGCGTGCGCGGTGCTTTCAGCCTCGCGACCTGGGTGTAAATCGTGCCCATGCTCGGTGACAAGTCCAACAGGTCGCGCAGCAAGTCGATCACCTGACGGTACGACCCGTGGACGACCGGGACGACGGGCGGCGCGGAGCGCCTCACCAGGTGTCGATCGCGTGAGGAAGCGGCTCGGCCAGCGAGACTACGACCGGCTCAGTGAACGCAACGTCAACCGCTTGGCGCACTCGCTCGCGTTGTGCGCTCACGAACTTGTGGGTCTTCCCGTGTTGGGCCGCCAGACGTGCTACGCATCCAGCTCCCGACGACGTCACCAAGCCAATTCGCTTCCGGGAAGTGGCGCACAACGCACGGGCACAGGCAAGGGAACGGATCGTCATGGAGGAAATCGCAGGACGTGTACGGATTGCCGAACTGACAGTATCGCCAACCAGCCTCGCCCCGCGAACATCCTTCGCCCCGTCCGCCTCATGGCCCGAGACGCGCACCTTCGGTCACAAAAGTGGAACCCTGTTATGAACCATGCCCGTCAGCGATTGAACACTGCCGTCGACCCGCCGCCTTGGCCTTGTAGAGGGCTTCATCCGCCAGCTTGATGACGGATTCGGCGTCCCGGCTCGCCCCGCCCATTTCGCAGGCGCCCATGCTGAAGCCGATCCGCACGTCCATCGGTACTCCGGGCAGTTCGCACTCTCCAACCGCGCAGAGAAGACGTTCGAACAGAGCGACTACCGCATCGGCGTCGAGTTCGCGGCTGATCAACAGAAACTCCTCACCTCCCCAGCGGCCGAGCGTGTCGGAGGTTCGGAGCTGTCTCCGGCACGTACTGTAGAACTCGCGCAGTACCGCATCGCCAACGTCGTGACCGAAACGGTCATTGAACGATTTGAAGTGATCGATGTCGAGGATCGCGACCCATAGTCTGTGGTCATAGCGTCGCCGTGCGTCGAGCTCATGACGAGCCTGGTCGAGCATGCAGCGCCGGTTCGGTGCCCCGGTCAGTTCGTCTTGCATCGCAAGATCGGCGAAACGTCGTCGCTGGCGGATCTGGAGCCAAAGAAATAGCGCACCTCCCAGCAGCAGCGCAGCTGCCAGCGTCAGCGCCAGCAGTAACGCCAGGCGACGGCTCTCGGACGCGACTTCGCGCGCCTTGAGCAACGCGTTCTCGCGTTCTTTGATGTCGACCGCAAAACTAACTTTCGCGTCCTCGAACACCCTCCGATTGCTCAGCAGCGCCGCCTCCCGCTCGACGACCAGCAACTTCTGAAGCATCTCAGTGGCCTGCCGATAGTCGCCAAACGCCGAGTGCACCTCCGCGGCTGCGGTGTAGTAGTCGGATGACAGGCGGCCGATCTTCAGCTCATCCACGCGCGACCTCGCTACCTCGAGCGCCCCCAGGCTCTCATCGCGCTGTTGCAGCTTCGCGAGTGCACGTGCCTCGGCCATCAACGCATGGGGGTAGAGCGAAGGCGAATTTCCGGAACGAAGCATTGGCAGGCTCGCTTTCAGAGACGAGAGGGCCTCCGTAGCCCGCCCTTGTTCGAGCAAGGCCGTGCTCAGTCTGTAGTCCAAGGCAGCGTCGACTGTCGAATACGGCCCGCTCTCGCGCTGGCGAATGGCGCGGCGCAACAGGGCTTCGGCCTCCTTTGGCTCGTGCATCCGCATTTTCGTCAACGCCAGATGGTCAAGATACGAGGCGAGGGTTGCCTGGTGCCGCTGCGGATCGAGCAGGTCGATCGCGCGCTGAATATAGTCAGCGGCCTGCGCGAGATCTTGCGTGCTGGCCGTCGTCGGCGCACGGATCGCCGCAGCGATCGAGGCGAGCATGTCGGACATCCCGAGTCGGTCGCCTTGCGCCTCGTACAAGGCGTAGGCCTTCTTGAGCCAGATCAGCGACTCGACACCATGAGCCTGAAGCAACTCATCCTCGCCTCTATACGCATAGGCGCGAGCCAGCAGGGCGTCCAGCTTCTTGCTTCGGGCGAGGTTGATCGCCTTGTCCACCCAGGTGGCCGCACCGGCCCAATCCCCCTGACGTTCTGGCCCGACTGAGCTCAGGAGCAAGAACGTACATACGGATTCATCGTCCTTCGAGTCTTGCGCGATGGCCAGGCCGAGGGCGATGTCGTCTGGATCGCCAGATTCACCGTCAATCGCCGACCGCGCTGAAATACGGTCTCGAAGTGCGAACATTTCAGCGCGGCGATCATGAGCCAGGCGGGCTCGTACCAAGCGTGCCTCGGCGCTGGCCAGGACACCCCGTGGGCTGTGCGCAAGGTCCTCGTCGAGCGCGGTCACGGACTCCGCGCCCGTTGCATATGCGAACTGTGTCCAGAAGATGGCTACGATCACCGTCATGACCACCCGTCCGGACATGCGCCATCGCCATCTCCACGCAAGCAATCGCAGCGGCACCGGGAGCGTCCCTTCAATCATCGATCGTGGCGGGACGCCCCCGATTCTCATCAGCATTGACCGCCTCCTGGTGGTGCGCCATCGATTCAACTGGTTCTGTCGCAGTGAGGCTCTGACCGCGTGAGCATCTTTCCGCGAGGTAGGCACCGAGTCAGAACGCTACAGATGGCAGCCTGTTCTCGTCGTAGTTCCGTATTGCGGCAGAGCCCTCGCGCCGTTTGAAACGACATTGCCTTGCTCTTCGCTTTCGGCTTCGACTCGAAAATCTGATGTCGGGGAATCTCGATCGTCCCTCGTCACCTCGCTATTGCGTGATCGACTCGACGGGCGGGGCCTTTCGTGATTGCGCGGGAGCCTTTTCGCAGACGGAGCAGCTCTGGTTGAGCACCCGGCCTCTGGCGATTTCTCTCGGAGTACTGGCAGCTCAACCTTTGGGCTTGCATAGATGCGGGTGGACGCTCCTTGTGACTGCGATTGGAGCGTGATGATTGGCGCAAGAAGCAAGCAGACCTGGGAGTGCGCCTAACGACGAAGCGAACCCACAAGCGAGAGCTCCTCGCACAGATGGAGCGCGTTAGTCGATCTCAAGTCGGCGGTCGGACTGCTCGACGAGGCACGCCGCGATCGCGCGCAGAGGTCACGCGTGGCTCATGGACTCGCGATCGATCGCGGATCCGCATCTCATCGTCGCTCCGTGTTGGGCGGCCGCGTTTGACATCAATCTAACCGGACTCGATAGCCTCGCGCGCCTCTACGTACTCGCGTTCGGACGCGACTCGGTCTACGGCTCGTTCGCACTGGCGGCGTACGTCCGCGTCAAACTTCCCGGAATCGAGCGTCGCGTCGCAGTGGAACTGACCCGCAAATGCCGAGCGCATCCGCGCCTACACCAACATGGCGAGAGATGGGATCGCAAGGATCGTGCGGTTCAAGGCGTACATCCGAAATTGATGCCCACCAGACAACAGAGACGTGCCATCCAAAGGGCTAGTCCGCCGCCCCACGGCTCCCTACGATCTGCCCAGGTCACCTTTCCAAAGCATCTTCAATCTCGAAGGTGATTGTCTCCTCACGCAACAGAACGAGAAACATCATGAACACATCGCGCGCCTTGAGGCGTACCAGCACCATCATGTCGCTCGTCGGTTCCACCCTGGCCTCCACTCAGGTCAGCGCCGCGCCAGAGACTCTAGTGGCGCCGTTGATGTCGAAAGACCTCCCGGACTTACCCGGCAAGGAAGGTCTGATGATCACTGTCGAATACCCGCCAGGCGGCTCCGATCCAATCCACCGCCACAACGCGCACGCCTTCATCTACGTGCTCGAAGGCTCAATAGTCATGGGCGTGCGAGGCGGAAAGGAGGTAACTCTGACGCCGGGGCAGACGTTCTACGAAGGACCGACTGATGTTCACACCGTCGGGCGGAACGCGAGCAAGACCAAACCGGCCAAGTTCGTCGTTCTCCTGGTCAAAGACAAGGGCGCTTCGGCCTTCATTCCAGTGAACTGATGCCAGGCTTAAACGCTTCACTTCGGCTTCTACTTTGCGCTTTTCTGTGTGATGACGCGTTGTTCGTCACATGAAGCTGGGTTCGCGCGATGCATGAATGAGGACGCCTTGGAATCGCGTTCCGACGGCGCCTCCCTGGTGCCCTCGGCTGGACATTGATGTGTTAGCCGCAGCGCCGTTGCACAGGCCGCACCCCGCCTGCGCTGATCGTCACCGATTAACTAGTCGATGCAAAGGCGTGTTCATGCGCAAGCTTCTTTCAACTCTTGATGGCAGAACGTTGGCGTACGCCTGTATCGTGATTGGCTCCTTGCTGGCATGGATCTTCATCTTTGCGCCAATCGGACGCACCCAGCCTGGTGACCCGACGTCCTGTGAGCAATGCATATGCCGTACTTCGCGATAGCTCATCAGCAAGCAACACGTCTCATCAAGCCCGCGGATAGCACCTGCCATCCCGACGCGCCGTACGGTACGGCCACCACGCACCTGGATCGGGGCGGCCGCGGGTCGCTGGCATCTCTGCACAGCTGGTGCCGCAGACGGCCAAAGATCGCTCCGCACGAGGTGGGCAACTTTCTTCTGTACAGGAAGGTCAGGCAAATGGTTTTGGAAGAAGGCGGCTTGGTGGAGCTTGGCGCCGGCTGGAGGGTAACCCTGCCGGCGGCGCACTACCAGATGAATGCAAATGGTTCCTGGTCTGCCTGGGGTACCGACTGGGCGATGGACATGCGCATCACCGAGATCAGTTGCGCCGTACCGGGTACTCCTGCCGGGACACCCAATGCGCTTGACTCGGGCTGGCGAGTCGCTGTATCGGGCGAAGGATGGGTGGGCCATAAGGAATTGCTGCTCGAATTCGATGGCCGCCGCACCCTTCATAGCCTTGCGGCGCAACTCGTCGCTGGCAACACGGCCATGTCTTGCTCCGTGTCCTGTTTCGCCGGTCGGAAGGCCGATTCCGCCGAAGAACTCCTGCATGCCATCGTCCATCGGCCATCCACCGGACTCCTGACGCGTCTCTTCGGTCGCAAGGCGCCGCGCGCCTAAACATATCTCGCGACCGGCTCGTAGATCTTAGAACGGCAAAGCAAGGGACACGTCGAGCCTCGATTTCGACGTACCCTTGATGACGGAGGAACCCGCAGGTTCCACCCTATGCATTCTTCAATCGGCGGTGGCTGCGGCCGACCGCTCGATCAGCTCCGCGACGAGTCTGGATGCGAGATCATCACGACGTGCGACGCACCTGCGATCTCGATCACCAACTTCGCCCCTGCACGCTTGGCCATGACGGGCTGTAGCGCAGGCGGTATGTTCTTGTCGAGGCTGCCGTAGATGAACCAGGAAGGAATGTTCTTCCATGTCGGCACGCCAGAACCTTCGTTCAACGCGAACTCGGTAATGGGCCGCTGGCCGGCAGCCATCTGGTCGGCCGGCGCCCGGGGAACGTCTGCCGCGAACTGGTCGTGGAACTTCGACTGCACGATGTAGAGATCCTTCCCACCATCCGCCAGGGGAACAGGCGGCGCCAAGGCCAAGCCCAGCGTGCCACCCGGGAACTTGGCTGACAGTGTGGCTGCGCTTTCGCCCGTATCGGGCGCAAACCCGGCGACGTACACCAGCGCCTTCACGTTGTTCCTGGCGGGCGTCACGTTGGTGATCACGCTACCGCCATACGAGTGCCCGACAAGAATCACACTGCCTGGAATCGAGTCGATAACGCTGGAAACATACTTCGCGTCGCTGAGAACTCCACGCAACGGGTTCGCCACCGCGACGACGGGATAGCCGCGGGCAAGAAGGCGCGTGATGACGCCGTTCCAGCTCGAAGAATCCGCGAAGGCGCCGTGCACTAGCACTACGGTTGGCTTGCTTGCAGGCTGCGCGGCACGGGCGATTGATGGCGTGAAGACCATCAACCAGAACAGCAATGCGAGCAAGACGAAAAGGCCGCTGGCGGCGATCGATGCACTAGGTGGAGCTGCGGTGTGGGATCGTTGGGTAGGCACGCGCATGGTGGATCCTTTGAATTGATCGGCTAAGAATGGATGTCGCTGCGACTCGCCTAGTCGACGCGACGTTTCGGTCGTCTGAACGATGACAGACAACGTCTCTTCACGATAGGGCGCCTCCCAGGCGGCCACAAACGCCGGAAGACAGGTCCGACGAACCCTCTTTCGAGGCACGGCTCGACGTGCAGGCGCATACCTGATGGTGCGAAAAGCGCGCTTGTCCTGCGATCGACCTGATCCGGATCGATTCGCGCCAACACCGATCGGCGCTTTCAGAACAACGCCGTGAGCCCGCTGGCGAGGATTCCGACGCCCGCGCGCGAGACCTACCGAGTATTCCGCAGCGACGGCTCGTACTGCGGCGACTAACTCACGGACATCAACTGTCTGGTACGTCGGACGATGAATACCGAGGTGTGGCCGCCATCCCGTACGCGGGACTCTTCCCGCTAGGTGCGCCTGGGCGCCATCCGGTTGCCGCCGTGCTCTGGCATCGACTGCGCGCCGATCAGGACTTGACATTTGTTTCAGTCAGCCATTGAGACCAGGTCAGACCACCCGCTTTGCCATCTACTCGTCTCAGCGTAGAGAGCGCTTTCAGGGGGCCGACCGAAGGCAGAGGAATCTTCAGCTTGTGCCGGCTGACACGATTGATGAGCCAAGGCTCGACGAGTTTGACCGTATCCAGTCGCTGAGGGCCACAGATGTCGTGTGCTTGCATCGACGAAGGGTTCAGGCTACGGCTCACGATCTCCTCGGCCGCAAATTCGATGTCCATTGGTTGCAGGATCATCTTGGGCGTCAATAGAAACGGGCCCACAGTGAGTTGCTGCAGCACCTCGTCGACAAACGAATGGAAGATGGTCGGTCGGACAATCGTGTGCCGCACGCCGCTTGTGACCAGCCGGTGCTCGCAGTCAAGTTTCACGCGGTAGTACGAGAGATGCGCAGCAGCGTCTTCGATGCCAGCGATTCCGATGAAGACGATATGGAGATCCAGGCGACGCGCTGCGGCAATCAATTGCTCGAGTGCGACGAGGTCATTCTTCGGCTTGTCAGGCTGCGTAGCGCAGTGAACGACACAAGGTCGAGCCTCGCATGCCGCGTCCAGACCCTCGCCATCGAGCAGATTGACTCGGTGCCATACACCGCCGAAGCTCGGTGGAGCGGTTCCACGTCCGCAGCCGGAAAATGGCACTCCGCGGTGCCATAGTTCCTTGACGATCGCGTCGCCGAGCCTGCCGCTGGCACCGGTCACCAGCACACTCGTGTTCAAGTATGCCCCACAGCGGCGCGAGGAGCCTGTGCGGCGGACTCCTTCCAACGAACTCGCCAAGCCAATGCTGTTGCGGCGACCCCTACTGCCGTTGGGAGTGTGACCCCATAGGCGTTCGTCACGAGTGCGGACGCCGAACAGATACCTACAAGCGCTTCCCAGTAGTGAAATAGTGTGTGCGCCGCGAGCCATAGCGTGGAGGCGAACCAGAGCCAGATCCGGCGACCGGGCTGCACGATACCAACGAAGAAGCCCACGCCGATCAGCACGTAGATGATTCCGATGTCCCGCACGAAGTGCTGGTTGAAGAACCCTGTTTGTGGCACCGTGGGTACGATGTCATACCAATCCTTTGGATTGATGAGCATGAAAAGTCCGTTCGCTAGCATGGTCAGACTGAGAAAGCCGGCCAGCCAAAACATGATTTTCTTCATACAGCTACTTTCAATTGGTGATGGAATAGTTCGAGAGGCGCTGAACCTGCGAAGTGGCACGCACTCCGAAGTTGCCAGTCGGTAAAACGGGAACTCGCGAACCGCGTTCGCGCAGCGCTGAATGCTGCCGGCCATTACAGGTCGACAGAGAAGTGATAGCCGCGCGCCAGCAAGCCCGAGCGGAAATAGAAGCGTTGTGCCCGGCTGTTTGCTAGAGCGGTGTCGAGAACGAGCCGCTTGCATTGCTGTTGAACTGCGATCTCTTCCAGCGCTGACAGCAATTTCCCGCCCAGGCCCTGGCTGCGACTCTGCTCGAGAGTCGCCAGATCGTCGACGTACAAGAAGTGCCCGTGGATCAGATTGTCCTGGACGCGATAGCCTGCAACGGCTTTTGCCTGGTCTCCCTCCCAGGCGGCGAGGATGCGGTAGCCCTGCGGCGTCTGCTGTCGCAAAGCCGCGACGAGTTGGGCCGCGTTGTTCAGATGCGGGCGCAGCTCTTTCAGTACCGGAAAGCAAGCTCGCAGGTCATCATCGCTCTCTGCGTGTCGTAGGAGGACGCTCGCCGTGGCGCTCATGTGTGGACCTAAAAGTAGTGTCCGTCGTAGTTTGATGGCTCGATGTCACAATCGACAGGCACAACTATTGAACAAACGGGTAGGCCATGGCACAACGTCAGATTCAACGCGGGGTGGCGTTCAGCCTGCCATTGCATGCGCAGATCTACGAGCGCTTCAAGGCATTGATCGCCGAGGGGCAGATGCGTCCCGGTCAACGCGTGCCGTCGCTGCGCGGCTTGGCCGATGAGATGGGTGTTGCTCGTGGAACTGTCGAGACCGCATACGATCGCCTGATCGGCGAGGGCTATCTCGTCGCGCGCGGGCCATCCGGCTGCTATGTCGCCGAGAAAATTTCCATACAGCCGCCCGGCACCGCCGAGCCAACGCGTGGCGCAGTCTTGCCGCAGACCTCCGCCTTGAACCTGCGGCCGGTACCGGAACCGTCCCCGCTGACGCCGGGCCTGCCAGCGCTTGACGCGTTTCCGCGGAAGCTGTGGGCGCGACTGGTGGCTAGGGAAGCCCGCGCGCCTCACGCCTTGCAGCGACCTCCTGTAGTCGGCCACGCGCCGCTGCGGCGAGCACTGGCAAGCTATTTGTACCGTGCGCGCGGAATTGCATGCCAAGCCGATCAGATCTTCATCGTGCCAGGTTACGGCGCCGGCCTGACTCGGCTTGTTGACGCGCTACTTCGGCCGGGCGACAAGGCCTGGGTGGAAACTCCGGGCTTTCCGCCAACGAGGCTGGTGCTGGGCCAACTCGGCCTGACGACCGTCCCGGTGCCAGTCGATGCCGATGGCATCGACGTCGAAGCCGGCCGTCGCGCCAGTCTGCGCGCACGACTGGCCGTGGTCACGCCGGCGCATCAGAGTCCATTGGGCGTATCAATGAGTCTCGCTCGCCGTGCCGCATTGCTGCGTTGGGCCCACGAACAGCAGTCCTGGATTCTGGAGGACGACTACGATGGTGAGTATCGATATTTTGGCCGCCCCCTGCCTGCGCTCAAGAGTCTCGATCAATCCGACCGCGTAATCTACGCGGGTACGTTTAGCAAGGTGCTCTTCCCTGGCCTGCGTCTGGCCTATTTGGTCGTGCCGACGAGTCAGATCCCCGCATTCGAAGCGTCCGCCTTTCGCGACCTGAATGGTGGCTGCCCTGCACTGATGCAAGCCGTCGTCAGCGAGTTCATCGAACAGGGGCACTTCGCGCGTCATATTCGGCGAATGCGTGCGCTGTATGCCAAACGCCGGGGATATCTGGTGAACGCGCTGGCAGCGCACACTCGCAATGGACTGCGTGTCGATCTGCATGAAGGAGGCATGCATTTGATCATCGGCTGGGAAGAGCAGCTGCATGACGACACCGTGCTGGCGGAACGTGCTCGCGCGGTGGGCTTTGCGGTGCCTGCGCTCTCCCCGTGGGGAGCCGGCGGCAAGGGATCTCAGGGTCTATTGCTGAGCTTCACCAACGTGGTCACCCAGGAGCAGGCCATTCGTCTGGTCGGCCGGTTGTTGCGTGCACTCAATCAGACAGGTATCGAACAGCGATCGGCCGTCGATCATCACGTGCGCGCAAGAACGGCTCAGGCCGGCGATAGGTCGCGTTGAAGGTCAGCGGTGGGCCGTACTTATACGCTTGTCGAATGGCGGTATCCAACCTTCGAGTCCTTGGACAAGCCGAGGGCTGGACATTGTCAAGGAGCCGCTCCGATTCCCAATGATTTGTAGATTGCGACTAGCGCCGTCTGCGCGCGGGCTCGGCTATCGGAGAGGTCCCGCTTCGCATCCAGCGATAGGGTGCTCGCGCTGAGAACAGGCAAGAACGTGGTCAGCCCATTGGCGAAGCGTGCCTGCGCGATATCCGCGTCGCTCTCCGACAGGCGCAGCCGTTCCGCGATTCTGCTCGTGCGCCGTGTCTCGACGACATAGGAGGAAATCGAATCGTCGACTTCATGCCAGGCGTTCAGGACGACTTGCTGGTAGGCCACCGCGGCCTCTTGCTGTTGTAGCTCCCGCAGGACGATCGTGGCCCGGCGTCGGCCCTGGTCGAAGATCGCGATGCTCAGGCTGGGGCCAGCGCTCCATTGTCGACTGCCCCAGTCGCCGAACTTCGAGCTTGCGACCGACTCGAGGCCGAAGCTGGCGCCCAAGGTGATCCGTGGGTACAGGTCGGCCACGGCGATGCCGATGCCGGCCGTGGCGGCGTGCAGTCGGGTCTCTGCCGCTTGGACATCAGGACGACGGTGCGCCAGGTCGGAAGGCAGCCCGAGCCTCAGGTCGGGCAACTGATGGCTGTCAAATTGAGTGCCGTCGAATGCGAGTTCGGCGTTCAGCGTCCCCGGCGTCATGCCGCAAAGCAGGGTGATCTGGTTCATCGCGAGCGCCTCCTGCGCTTGCTCGGCAGGCCATATCGACTCCAGGCTGGCCACCTGGGCGCGCTGGCGACTCACCGTCGACTCGTCGGTCAGCCCGCCGCGAAACTGCGCGTCGAGCAACTGCATCGTCTCCCGCGCCGCCGCGAGTTCAGCGCGCAGGAATTGCTGTTGTCTCTGCGCGGCACGCATTGAGAAGTAAGACCGGGCGAGCTCGGCTGCGACGCTCAACTGCGCCTGCCGCAACGCCGCTCGCTGCCCCTCGGTGCCCGCCTTCACGGCTTCCTCCGAGCGCAGCACGCGGCCCCACAGGTCGGGCTCCCACGACGCATCGAAGCCCGCTTGATAGAGCGTGAATGGCGCGCTGAGGGCGTCCAGCAGGGTCTGCTTGTTGGCGCCGCCGATCACGTTGACGAGCCGTGCCGAAGCGCCCGATTCGCTTTGGCGCTGGCGTGCTACGCCGCCGTGGCCCTGGACCTGCAGCCCGCGCTGGGCGCTGACCGTGGCTTCATCGACACGCGACTGGAGCACCCGCAAGGCCGCCGTCTTGATGTCCTGGTTGGCCGCCGCGGCGAGGGCTTGCAGATGCGTCAACTCCGGATCGCCGAAGACGGCCCAGCGATCTGCCGGCAGTGTCGCGGCAGCCGCGGCAGCCGCGGCGGGGGCGGAAAGCTCGGGCGAGCCACCATGGCGTTGCGACCAGTCCGCGGCGGGGTCGACGTCGGGCCGGACGAAGTCCGGGCCGACGGCGCTGCAGCTCGCGAGGGTCGCCATGCACGCGATGGCCACCGACACGGCGATCTCGCCGCGGGGTCGCGCGCTCGCGCGAGAGCAGGAATGCGGAAGCGATGGCATGGACAGTCCTTTTCAGACCAGGCGATTGCGGAACAGCCAGGCCGCCGCGGGAAGGGTCACCGCGGCGATCAGCAGCAGGGGAACGAGGTCGGAGACCACGGCCGGCAGCCCCACGCCCTCCAGGTAGACCCGCCGCACGAGGTCGATGCCGTAGCGCATCGGGTTGACCATCGTCGCGATCTGCAGGACGCGCGGCATCGCCGCCACGGGCGTTGTCAGGCCGGACAGCAGCATCATGGGCATCAGCAACACGAAAGTGTAGAGCGTGGCCTGCTGCATGTTGGCCGAGAGCGCGCTGATCGACAGACCGATGCCGACGCCCGCGACGATGAAGGCCGCGAGGCCGACGTAGAGCGACCAGACGGAGCCGGCCATCGGAATGTGGAACCAGAAGCGCGTGACCAACAGCACGAGCGCAGCCTGCACCAGTCCGATCATCATTGGCGGGATCGCCTTGCCGATCATGATCTCGCCGGGCGACAGCGGCGTCACCAGCAACTGGTCGAAGGTGCCCTGTTCGCGTTCGCGTGCCACCGACAGG
>FSWG01000279.1_pt1 | contig 13978 bp, 13 predicted proteins | sample 1637941 | NCBI WGS metagenome assembly FSWG01 (sample SAMEA3914789, study PRJEB12502) | metagenome | biome: forest; material: soil | place: Canada | collected 2011-07-03 | depth 0.3 m | reverse complement strand
GGAAGGGCCAAAGGCTCAGGCTACTGAAGCAGCGGCCGACCGCGCAGCAGCCAAGGCAAAGAAGTGAGTCGCACGACATGCAGCGCAGGCCGGCTGCCGGTAGCTGGAGCGTGATCATCAATTTCCGCCGCACGAGTCGGCGCCAAAGTCCAAGAGGCGCGCAGCTAGTTAGGATTTCTGTTCAGCTGGCCGGCCCTCCAGAGGCTTGGTTTGGTTGCAGACTTCGCATGGCCCAGACGATCCAACTCAGACCCGAAGGCCTCAGCCATTTCGTCACCTCCATGCCTACTCCGGTTGCTTCCGGCTGGAGCGGTTGCCGGGCGAGGCTTGCACCCGGTGGAGAGCGCCGCCTTTCAGGGCGCACACCCATCTGCGATATTCGGACCCTCAGATTCGTCGCCGAAAGGCGGTCGGTCATACAGCCTGGTAGTGAACCTTCTGTATCGAACTTCTGGTCCTCCTGATTTCTGGGATGAACAGCTCAGTGCGCACCCCACGACGTCGATAGTCGCGCAACGGCTCACCGCCGAACGCACTCCGCGTTGTGACCGCCGCGACAACCTTCGCCGGTTCTATTCGATGAAACCTGCGGTTCATTGTCATTTGGCAGCGCGACCGCGTTGGGGTGAGGTTGTGCCGTGAAGGTGCCTGACATGGGACTCAGAGCGCGAGGCGCCGCTCAACGCCGCGTTCGACAGCCCGTTGAGGATCCCGCACTGACTAGTCTCCTGTGCCTCCGTGCAGAGGACTCTCAATGCGCGCAGGTCCTTGTCGAGGTTTCTCAGTTCCTTCATGCGCTCTTGCACGTGCCCGATGTGCTCGTCGAGCAACGCATTGACTTCGCCGCAGTCGCCCACGGGCGCATCCCGAAATCGCAGCAGAACACGGATCTCATCCAGGTTCATGTCCAGCGCGCGGCAATGCCGCACGAACAAGAGCCGATTGGCATGACTCCTATCGTAGATCCGGTAGTTGCCCTCCGTTCGCCCGGGCTGCGGCAACAGGCCCTCGCGCTCGTAGTAGCGAATTGTCTCGATCGGCGTGCCGGTCGTCGTTGCGAGTTCCCCGATCTTCATTGCCGCTCCTCGTCCAGGTCATTGGCCTGTGAAGGCTCGAATTTTATGCCCTTGACTCTGGAGTTGGTCCAGAGTTTCCAATCCCGGTATGGACAAGCTTCTCTTTCATCTGATCGCCTCGGCATGCGCATCGCGCGCTCCCACTGGCACGTCCGCGCTGCTCGGCGCGCTGCGCATGGCGTCGCTGGCCGTCCTGGTCGGTACCGCGACGACGGCTTTCGCCGACGAAGCCGAAACTTGGAACGCCAAGCTGCAGTCGACCTACATCTGGCAGCACAAGCCGGCGCTCCCGTCGCCCTACGACGGCCCGCACTCCCTCATCGCGGCTCGGGAGGACAGCTATTCGCTCACCGCGACCGCGGCGTTCGGGCTCCGCCTGGCGCGACACACGGAGCTCTACTTCGATCCCGAGATGGCTCAGGGCGTGCCCCTTTCGGGACTGCAAGGCCTCGCCGGCTTCACCAACGGCGAGATGGCGCGCAGTTCGGGCTCCCGCCCCGTCTTTTATCGCGCACGGCTCTTCGCGCGCCAGACCTTCGACCTCGGCGACGAACACGAAACTGTCGAATCGGCCGTGAACCAGCTTGGCGGCGACGTCGCCAAACGCCGGCTCGTTCTGAGCGCCGGGTTCGTGCCGGTGATGGACATTTTCGATGTCAACACCTACGCCCACGACGCCCGCTCGCAGTTCCTGAACTGGTCGTTCATGACCTATACCGCCTACGACTACGCCGCTGATGCGCGCGGCTACACGTGGGGTGCGACCGCCGAATACTTCGACGATGGCTGGGCGGCCCGCATTGGCCGGTTCGCCCAACCCAAGGATCCGAACGGCCTGCCGCTGGACACGCATATCGGCGAGCACTACGGCGACCAGGTCGAGATCGAGCGCCACTACAACGCTGGCGACGGCCTTCCGGGTGTCGTTCGCATCCTTGCCTATCGCAACCGGGCGGTCATGTCGCGGTACTCCGACGCCCTGGCCATGGCCGCACAGAGCGGCCAAGCCCCGGATCTGAACCTCGTGCGCACGAGCGCGCACATCAAGATGGGCATCGGCGTCAACGTCGAGCAGGAGTTCGCCCCCGATCTCGGCGGCTTCGCGCGAGCCATGTGGGCGGACGGCCGCACCGAGACCTACGCATTTACGGAGTCCGACCGTTCGCTCTCCGCTGGCGCCGTCTTGTCCGGCCAGCGTTGGCATCGCGAGAAGGATTCGGTCGGGTTCGCCCTGGCGGAGAACCTACAGTCGTCCGCACATCGCCAGTTGCTCTCCGACGGCGGCCAGACCTTCTTCCTCGGCGATGGCCGCCTGCACTATGGGCCAGAACGGATCATGGAGGCCTACTACCTCTTCGCCCCGATCCGGGGCGTCGCGCTGACGTTCGACTATCAGCGCATCTGCAGTCCGGGCTACAATCAGGATCGCGGCCCTGCGTCGTTCTACGCGATCCGGTTGCACGTCGAACACTGACGCGTCGCCATGCGCGGCAAACGAACCAGCATCTGGCCCTGCGCGGCCGGCCTTGCCGCGTTTGCTGCGCTGGCTCGACTGGGCTACGCAGATGCGGCTCTGTCGCGGCCGGTCACGGTGCTCGTGCGATCAGGCCGGCGCATCTTCGTCGACGTCCTCGTCCTTCGGCACGAACACCATTCGCGTCTTGGTGTTGAAGTCCATCAGGCCGGCGTAGCGGCCCCAGGCGATCATCGTTTCGAAGGTCTTCTCGGGGTTGTCGTACGGCAAGGCGCTCGCAACGTCCTTGACGATGCGATCGGCATCGATCTCCTCATACTCGTTCAGGAGAGCGATGATGATGTGGAAGATCCTCAGCTTGAAGACCTGCTCGGCGAAGATCTTTCGCCGTCCGTCGCGATCGGCCTCGACGAACCTTCGACCCAGGTCGGTGAGCTCGACGTCGTGCTTGGGCGTGTCGACCAGGTCGAGGATCTCCGCCGCCTTGACGATGGAGATTGTTTCGCCGAACTCCTTGCCGATCTCGTCCGCGATTTCGTAGATGTTGATCAGCTCCGGCGCGTTGCTGAGGATCTCGAGCAGGCCCAGGATCTGCGCCACGGGAACGAACGGGATCGACTCCATTCGCGAACGGCCGCGCGAGACCGGCTGGCCCGCGGCCGGCGGCGCTTCAGGCGGCAGGTCGGGTAGCGTCATCGTCGTGATCGACTCGTGGATGATGCCGACCAGGCGCTGAAACTCGGGGCTCTTGGTATCGCGTGGGTACGGCAGAGGGTTCTCGAGCACCAGGCCCAGCCGGCCCGGACGCGGGAAGACGACGACGATGCGCGTGGCCATCTCCACGGCTTCCTCGATGTTATGCGTCACCATGAAGATCGAGCTGAGCCCGTTCTCCTTCGAGCGCCACAGGCTGATCAGTTCCTGACGCAAGTTCTCCGCGGTAAGCACGTCCAGCGCGCTGAAGGCCTCGTCCAGGCACAGCAGCTTTGGCTGCGAGACCAGCGCCCGGGCGATGCCGACCCGTTGGCGCATGCCGCCCGACAGCTCCCGGGGATAGGCCGCGTGGTAGTTGCCGAGGCCGATCAGGTCGATCGCTCGGTCGATGGCTTCGTGTCGGTCGGCGCGGCTCATCTGCCGCGACATGAGGCCGACCGCGACGTTCTGTTCGACGGTGAGCCACGGATACAGCGCGAACGTCTGGAACACGATCGAGACGTCCGGGTTCACGCCCGCAAGCATCTTCCCGCTGGCGAGCGAGCGGCCGGAGGTCGGCTCGACGAGGCCAGTCAGGCAGCGCAGGATCGTCGACTTGCCAGAGCCGGATTGGCCCAGCAATGCGAGCAGTTCCCCCTGGTGGACGGCAAGGTCGATGTTCTCGAGCACCTTCAGCTCATGCCCACCGGCGGTCTTGTACGACTTCGAGACGGCGCAGAGTTCGGCAACGGCCGGTGCGGCCTTGGGTTCGATGACAGTGTTCATGGTCAGTCCAGGCGGAAGCGTCGCTCGGCAAATGCGTACAGGCGGCGCCAGATGAATTTGTTCATCAGCACTACGAAGATCGACATCACGGCGATGCTCGCGATGATCAGAGGCGTCTCGCCAGTCTTGGTCACGCTCGCGATGTAGGCGCCGAGGCCATCGGCCTTCAGCGTCGTGTTGCCCCAGGTAGCGAGTTCCGCGACGATGCTCGCGTTCCAGGCGCCGCCGACGGCCGTGCAGGCGCCAGTGACCCAGAACGGGAAGATCGCGGGCAGGATCAGCGTACGCCACAGGTTCCAGTTGCGCAGGCCGTACACCGTGGCGGCCTCCTTCAGGTCATTTGGAATCGCCATCGCGCCGGCCACAACGTTGAAGAGGATGTACCACTGCGTGCCCATTGCGATCAACAGGATGCTGCCCCAGTTGATCGAGATACCCGACGCGACGAACCAGCCGACGACCAGCGGGAACGTCATGTTCACCGGGAACGATGCACCGATCTGCGCGAGCGGCTGAGCGAAGCGAGCGACCTTCGGCTGGAAGCCGATCCAGACGCCAATCGGCGTCCAGACGAGCGTGGCCAGCACCGTCATCGCCGCGACGCGCAGCATCGTCAGGAAACCGAGCCAGGCGATGTGTCCGAATAGCGCCCATGACAACGCACCGCGAAGTTCCTCGGCCGCGGCGACCACGCCGGTCAGGATCTCATACGCGAGCCAGGCGACGAATACGGCCGCGACCGCGCGCCACACTTGATCGCCACGCACGACTTTGAGCGGCGCCAGTCGCTTGACCTGCTGCTGACCGATTCGCCGAGTGCGCTCGAACAGCGGCTCTACGACCTTCTCGGCGAGCCAGGTGAAGACGTAGGCGCCGCGCAACAAGTTGTAGACCCACGAAGTCGCAGGCGTCTGCGACTCCGTCAGCTCGATCTTGAACTTGTCGGCCCAGGCGAGTAGCGGCCGCCACACGAGCTGGTCGCTTGCGAAGATCAGCACGATCATCGCGACCACCGCCCACAGTGCGGCGGAGTTGTTGCCGTCCTGAATGGCCTGCGCCATGTACGAGCCCAGGCCAGGAAGCTTGATGTCGCGGTTCATCACGCTGATGGCCTCGCTCTGCGCGACGAAGAACCAGCCACCGCCAAACGACATCATCGAGTTCCAGATGAGGCTGTGCGCGGACGCTGGGAGCTCAACCGTCGTGAAGCGCTGCCAGCGCGTCATGCCGTACGTGGTCGCAGCCTCCTGCATGTCGGTCGGAATCGTGACCATTGAATGGTAAAAGCCGAAAGCCATGTTCCAGACCTGGCCCGTGAAGATCGCAAAGATCGCTGCGCACTCCACGCCCATCAGGCTACCCGGGAACAGCGCCATGAAGGCAGTGACGGTCGCCGAGAGAAATCCGAGCACCGGCACGGATTGCAGCACGTCGAGCGCCGGCAAGATGAACATCCGGGCACGCGGACTCTTGGCCGCAAGGTAGCCCGTGGCGATGGCGAAGAAGAGTGAGAACGCGAACGCGATCCACATGCGCAGCAGCGTCCGACCGGCGTAGTACGGGATCAGGGAAAGGGAGCCGTTGATCGGGCCCTGGGCCGACGGATCAAAATGCACCAGCATGCCCTTGCCGAAATGCAGCGCGCTCCAGAAGATCGTCAGCAGCGCAAGCATCACGACGCCGTCGACCCAGGTGAAGCCGCGGCGGGATTCGTTGACTTGCAGTTGTGGCGCGGTGCTGCTCTTCATCATTGGAACGCTACCAGAACAAGGGGGGCTGTCGTGTCATGAAAACGAAAGCTTGGGCGCGTCGTGCTCACGGTGCGACAGGACGGGTCGAGATACTCATCGGGCCTCGTCTGCATCGCGCAGCAGCCGCAATCCGTTGAACACGACGATCAAGCTGGCACCCATGTCCGCGAAGATGGCCATCCACATCGTGGCGTTGCCGAAAACGGCGAGCAGCAGGAAGACGGCCTTGATGCCGAGCGCCAGGGCGATGTTCTGCGAGAGGCCGGCGTACGTCCGGTGTGACAGCCGAATCGTCGTGGCCACGCGACGCAGGTCGTCGGTCATGATGATCACGTCGGTGGCTTCCATCGCCGCGTGCGTACCAATCCCACCCATCGCGAAGCCGATGTCGGCTTGGGTCAGCGAAGACGCGTCGTTGATGCCGTCGCCCACCATGGCCGTACCAACGCTCCGGTCTGGTTGATGGTGCCGGCGAACACCGGATCGCCGACACTCTCGTCCACCGGGATGCTCTGGCCCGTGACCGGCGCCTGGTCGATCGTGCCGCCGCCGCCGTCAACGACGCCGTCCAGCGACACTTGCTCGCCAGGCATGATGCGCACGATGGCTCCAACGGCGATCGCCCGGGTCGATACGGTCTGCCAATTCCCGTCCGCTTGCCGCGCCTCCGTGGTTTTCGGCGCGAGCGCCATCAGGCTCTTGACCGAATTGCGCGCGCCATCGACCGCACGCGCATCGCTCTCCGCGATGGCATACAGGCCATCACCATCACCGCCTCCGGCCATTGACCGAGCAGGAAGGCGCTGATCACCGCGACCGTCATCAGCGCGTTGATGTTGAGTCGGCCGCGGCCGACCCTGTACCCACTCCAGGGTCAAGCCCTCGCAGCCTTCAAGGCGGGTGTCACCCATCGGAGCGCGGAACGATGATCGGCAGCGAGGCCGAAACGGTGGCATCCCCTGTCACCAGACTGTCGGCATCGGGCGCCCAAGCGCATGGAGACGCCCAATCCAACGCTATTTGCGTGGTGGCTGCACTCGCCGGCCAGCCCCTGCGATCGCGCGGATCTGAGCTTTTCGATCCTGGTACAGCTCAATGAGCAGGCCCTCGACATCGGCGCTGCGAAGGCTGCCGCTGACCGTCTGGGTCCGGCTGCCAAGATAAGTGTGCCAAACGGTCACCATCTCGGACTGCACTGCATAGAAGCCGGAGAGGCGCACGCCATCCACCTCGACTGTGAGCGGCACGATGATTCGTTTCATGGGCTCGACTCCTCGGTCGTCGATCGGGCAGCGCTCTGCCCCCACCCGCTAGCCGCAAACTTTGGGCCAGCACCGCAGCAAGAGCCCGACCACCGCCCGTGAGTAGCACACTTGCAGTGTTAGCCACTACGCACCAAGGCTCGATAGGCGCACGCCATCAGCGTCAAATCGCCAATGCGCCCAGGCCGCGGCGTAGGACCGCTGCAGTCATAACGGCGTTTGCGTGCACAGGGGCCAGAATGCAGCCGGTTCTCTGAACAGGATGCACTGCAACCACCTGCACGCCTTACCGCAGATCCTTGCAGTGTTTGACAAGAGTTGCGCGCAAGCCAATTCAGTGCGAGCACGCCGCAGTTCCTTCAGCGACCTGAATCAACGCGATCACGTCGACACGCTTGTCGACGCTGCACGCGGAAACGTAGCCCACGGCCCCGGGTGTCGACGCGACAAATCGAAGCACGGCCTCCTCGGAGGCCAACACGGGAGGCGGAATGACGCCGTGGAAATACTGATCGTTCCAGTAGTCCTGAAGTTGTTCGGGGGTCTTCTTGAAGATCGAAAGCGAGAAGGCACGCCGCAGCGGGTGCGACGCCGCCAAATTGACGGGAACAACCGCCGAATGGTCGCTCCAGAACAGGCGCTTCTTGGCGAACATCCCGAGCACCAAAGTCGGCGAGACGGGATCAGAAGGCGTCATGTTGTGTCCGACAACGATGGCGATGAGTGGCTGGCCGCTCTGCCCCAATGAAGACGTGGATGCGCAGACCAACGCGCCAAAGACGAGGCTCGAGACGTGAGCACTTCGCAGCCATCCAGCGACTAAGCACGCAAACAGCTTCATCGATCAATAGACCAGGGTCAGCGACGACAGGAACCCGGACGGCAGCCCATTGGCACCGCGCGATGCACGCGCCCATTCCGCCTTGAACACCCAGTGCTTGTCGCTCCTGTAGACCGCTCCGACCAGGGCGGTATTGGTTTCGGATGCGTCGATAGAGCGTCGGTACTCCTCGATTCGGGCGACTCCCCACCACCGGCTGACGACGGGCACGGCTGCCTGTGCGAACCAGCCGTGCTCCTCGCCCACGTTCGCATCTGTGCCGCGCCGCTGGATGACCTCTGCGCTGAACTCGCTGTCCCGCCAGTTGAACGCCACGTCAGTGCCAAACAGATTGAACCGGCTGGATCCGAGTCCCTCTTGCTGAAAGCGGCTGGCCGACAGGCCGACTTGCACGAAGGGGTTCAGCGCAGTCGAGATTCGACCGCCGAAGCCACTTTCAAACGGTCGGGAGCGCGGGCTTGGCCGCCATTCGCCGCCATCCGACGCGTAGGTCTGGTAGTCCACCCACTGAGGGCCGAACGGGATGCTGCCAAACAGCATGAGGCCTGTCGCGTTGGTGGGGAACGCGGACTGCGAGATCAGTGGACGCAGCACCGTCCACACTTGGGGATCCGAGTGCTCCTGGTTCCAGTGTCCGATCGGCGTGAGAAACTTGCCTGCTCTGATGTTGATCGAGTCGGCCGCGCGGTAGTCCAAATAGAGTCGATCCAGGGCCACATAGGGCTCGGATGCGGGTCCGTCCTCGCTGGAGTGCGCAGGCACCTGTACCACGTCCTGAAGGTCAACCTCGCCCAGGACTTTCCACGCGGGCGAGGGTTCCCACCACGCGATGGCGCTCAAATGACTCAGGTTCAGTCGTGAGCGGCGCCCAGACTGCGGCTCATCGTCGGCCGCTGCGCTGCTGAGCGGCAGCTGCGAGCCGCTGCGTGCATCGGGAACCAGGAACTGCGCCGTGACGTAGCCCGACAACGTCAGACCAGGCAGCACATGGGTACCGGACGGCGGAGCGTCCGGAATGTTCTCGGGCACCGGTGTTTCAAATCTCGGCTCAGCGGCGCGAGCCGCAGCCGGGACAATGAGCCCAAGACCCGCCAGAAGCGCCAGAATCAACAGTGGGCTCGCCCGCATGGCGGCGCGCCGCCATGCGAATGGCGCGAATCTTGCGCTCCAAGCGGCTCGGGTTCCATTGTTCACATGCAGTTCCTCATACATTCGGGTTGCTCAGCATGAGCGCAAAGTTCGTGCCGTGCGAGCTCCAGTCCCATCGACATTCAATCCAACCAGTCTTGACGCTCCGACGAATTCTTCTTCTCGCCTTCGTGCTACTGGGAATCCTTCCTAGCGCCGCGCTGTCCTGGCTTTCCTTTGCCCGGACCCGCGAGGCCATGACGCGCGAGATTCAGCAAAACCTTGTGATTCAAGCACGCGCGATCCAGTCTGACATCGACCAGACGCTATTTGAGCGCTTCGAGAACGCTGCGGTCTGGCGTCGATCGGAATTGATGGAGGATCTCCGCCTGGGCGACGTCGACAAGCGCGTGACGAACTATCTCGTGGGCCTGCAGCAAGGCTACGGTGACGTCTATGCCGAACTCGACTGCATCGATGCCAAGAACCTGATTCTCGCGAGTTCCAAGTCGTCGCAGATCGGAGCGATCGCGCCGTCCGAGGCCAATGAGCGCGTGTCAGTTTCATCCCGCCAGTCAGGTGATGTCGCGCAATTGTGGCTCACCGGCTCGAAGACGCTTGATGAACGAGCCCCGCTCGTCATCAGCGCTGCGATCCCGTCCGCTTATCCGGCCAGTGGGGGGATCGGTGCGAGACTGAGGATGTCGCTGAACGTCGTGCCGCTCAATCGCCTGCTCGACGCGGCCGCGCAGGGCAAGCGCGCAATCGTCGTGGTCGACAGTCAGGGCCGATGGGTGGTCGGCTCGAACCAGCTTCGGGGCCGACCGCTTCCGGATCTGCAGGGCCAGGCAACGACGCGAGCCATCGCACAGGGACGGTCCGCCGACGTGCTCGCTCACTCGCCGTGGCTCGACGAACCCGTGCTCACCGGGCGCGCTGCGTCAGTGTCGATGCCTGGCTTTGAGGGGTCGGGCTGGACGACACTCATCTTTGAGCCGATCGACGAGGCATTGGCGCCGGTCTCGCGCATGGCCATCGCGTTCGCGAGCCTGTTCGCCGTCGTCCTCGTCGGCACGGTGATCGCCGCGAGCTGGATTGCTTCAGCAATGTCCCGACCGATCGCTACATTGACTGAGCGGACTCGACGCTACCAACAAGGGCTCGCAGCCACGGTCGAATCGATGCCCCGATCCGTCATCACCGAGGTCGAGGTCCTGGCTCGCACTTATGACGAAATGATCCGCTCGCTGGAGCAGTCGCGACAGGAGCTCGTCCGCGCATCGAAGATGGCCGTGCTGGGAGAACTTGGCGCCGTCTTGGCCCATGAGGTGCGCACGCCGCTGGGAATCCTGCGCTCTTCGGCCCAGATTCTGATGCGCAATCCGGGGCTAGGGCCGGACGGCGTTGAACTCATGCACTTCATTGAATCCGAAACCGAGCGCCTCGACAGGCTCGTGTCGACATTGCTGGACACCGCGCGGCCACCCCGACTTCAGCCAATGAGCTGCAATCTGCACGAGCTCTTGGTGCGGTGCGTCCAGATGCACGACGTGAAGCGCGGCGGGCAGCCCTCGCTCGCATCGCCAATCCGCCTGGAGCTGAACGCCACCAACGCGCGTACCGTCGCTGACCCCGAGCAGCTGCAGCAAGTCTTTTTTAACCTCCTGAGCAATGCGTCCGAGGCGGCTGGCCCCACCGGTCACGTGGCCCTGTCAACCTTCGACGCACCCGCAGGAATCTGCATCGAATGCGAGGACAGCGGTCCCGGCGTGCCGCCTGAACTGGAGAGCGCAATCTTCGAGCCGTTCGTGTCGCGCAGAACCGGCGGCTTCGGCTTGGGCCTGGCCGTGGTCCGCCAGATCGTCGCCGCGCATCACGGTGCCATTCGTGTCGGAACGAGCCGATGGGGCGGCGCGCGGTTCAGCGTCTGCCTCCCCCACATCAGCCCCATCTCAGGAGCGCTGGAATGAGCACGGTCACTGTCCTGGTCGTGGATGATGAATCTAACATGCGCCGAGTGCTGGAGATCATGCTCAAGCAACTCGGGCATCGGGTGCTTTCAGCGGGCGACGGGGCGCAGGCCCTGGAGGTGCTTGAGCGCGAGAAGGTCGATCTGGTGCTGAGCGATCTGAGGATGCCCGTGCTGGACGGCATCGGACTGCTGGCGGCGATGGTGTCGCGGGCCATGGCCATTCCCGCCATCGTGATGACCGCCCAAGGCTCCATCGCCACTGCGGTGGAAGCCATGAAGCTGGGCGCGCAAGACTACCTGTTACGGCCGTTCGACATGGACGTCCTCGAGCTCTCGATCCAGCGCGTCCTCTCGCGCGAGCGCCTTCGCATCGAGAACGACTACCTGCGCGAGCAAGCGTCGCCGCCAGGCACCGGCTTTTTCGGAAGCAGCGCGCCCATGCAGCGCGTGTTTGAACAGATCCGCCAGGTCAGCCCGACCCGGGCCTCGGTATTGATCACCGGGGAGACCGGCACCGGCAAAGAACTTGCCGCGCGCGCCGTGCATGAGGCCTCCGACCGCGCCGCGCACCTCTTCGTACCGATCAATTGCGCAGCCATGCCCGCGGAGATGATCGAGGCCGAACTGTTTGGACACGACCGAGGCGCCTTCACGGGCGCCATCAAGGAACGGGTCGGCAAGTTCGAGCTGGCCTCGAAGGGGACGATCTTCCTGGACGAGATCACCGAGATGCCGATCGCGCTGCAGTCCAAGCTCCTGCGGGTGCTCCAGGATTCACGTATCGAACGGCTCGGCAGCAATCGCACCATCGAGCTTGATTTGCGCGTGATCGCGGCTTGCAACAGCGATCCGCGCGAAGCGATCCAGGCCGGCAAGCTGCGCGAAGACCTTTTCTATCGACTCAACGTATTCGCGCTGGCGTTGCCACCGCTGCGCGAGCGCATCGACGACCTGCCGGGCTTGGTTGCGCATCTGGCGGCGCGACAGGGCCGCGAGATCGACCTGTCGCCTGCGGCCCTTCAGACGCTGATCGCCTATCGTTGGCCCGGAAATGTGCGCGAGCTTGACAACGTCGTCCAGCGCGCGCTGATTCTCAGCCGGGACCGATTCATCGAGTTGCACCATCTTCCACGGGACATCGTCGATTCCCGGGCGAGCATGGCGACGCCGGTGCCGCATGTCGACGCCGCCAGCGGGTCGTTGAGTTCGCTCGATCTGGCCCGGGCTGTCGCGGCCCTTGAGCAGCGCCTGATCGCCGAGGCATTGCGCCAATCCGGCGATAACAAGCGACGGGCGGCCACCTTGCTGGGGGTCAGCGAGCGCACGCTCTGGTACAAGCTCGGCCGCAGCAAACAATAGGCGACGGTCAGGCCTCCGGCTCACGTCGGCGTGAGCCATGGCGTCTTTTCGACTGCGCAACGTATTGCGTAGCCGCGCAACGAAAGTGTGAATCCTTTTGCGCATCAGCGTCGCGCCGCAAGTCCTGAATGCGCGCCGAGGTCGCCATGCCCCGCGCAACGCAGGGGGAAATCCCCAGAGACCGTTCCTCTCGCACGTCATCTCAGGCTGGCGTGAAGATTGCAATTTAGACACAAAGCGTACGCCCCAAGCAATTGGCCAGGGACGTTCGGGCAACGTCGACGAAGCCCTGGCAGGCGCTCATCGCCGCCGCCCCTTACCCAAGTACCTCATGTCCACCATTCGCGCTGCGCTACCGCAACAACCCCCTGTCAATCTCCTCTCGTACGAGCCACGCTGGCCCGATGCGGATACGATGTTCGAGGGTGCGTGGCGTCCGGACTGGCGTCGGCGTACGAAGTACTTGGTGCGTCTCGCATTGACCGTCTCGGCGCGACAGCGGGTGCTCTCCGTGTGCGCCTCGAACGATCTGGCCCGCACGCTACTTGAGTCGCATCCGCGCGCGTTTTATCCGCTGATGAGCCACTTGTTGGATCGCCGCTTCGATCTGAAGAAGCGACTGGCCACCACGTTGGCGAGCATGACCGGCACGCCACAGCTTCTGCTGGCCAGACACGCCAAACTGCTCTCGCAGAGCGGGATCAGGCTGCTCGAGCTCGACGACGGATCCCGGGTCGAGCTGTCACTGAGCGGTGTGAGCTTTCATGAAGGACTGTGGCAAATCGGGCTGCGGGCCGCGAGCGGCGAGCGGCTTTACAGCATCGGTTTCGGCCTCACGTCCGCGCGCGAGATGCTGGTGGCGAACGTGCAAGGAGCCTCACGCGGACTCGACGGACTGGAGATCGGGCGGCAGATCACCCAGACGGCCCATGGGATGCGTCCGCCGTACCTGCTTATGCATGCAATGAAGACCCTGGCCCGGTCATGGCAGGTCGAATCGCTCATGGGCATCGATCCGCACCACCACGTCAAAGGCCGTTGGAACCTGCGTGACTCGCGGCTGCAGTTCGACTACCGCTCGTTTTGGGCCGATCTGGGTGGGGCTCGGGACCAGGGTGGGAATTGGTCGTTGCCTCTGGCGACGACGCAGCGCCCACTCGAAGACGTCCCAACCAAACGGCGCGCCATGTACCGGCGCCGCTATGCCATGCTACTGGAACTCGACGAGGCGATCCTTCGCCTCCAGCCATGAAATTGGGGCAACGCCGACGTTCCTGGGCGCTATGGCGCGCGCGATCACCATGCGAGGGCGCCAGAGATCACGCACTGCCTGCGATCTTTCTCATGAATGCACTGCGCCAGCGATGGTGATTCAACTGACCAAGGGTGAATTGGCGATTTTGGAACAGGCCGCACTCGGCCGACTCCAGAGGCGCACCACTGCGGGCGCCGCGGCCGACCCCGATCTGGCGCTCCTGCTCGACATGCAGTTGGTGGTTCAAACGGCAGGTCGATTGCAAATCACGGCGATCGGGCAACGCGTTCTACAGATGGCGCGCGACGATCCGCGTCGGATCTGACAGGCTCTGCGCCATTGGCAGTGAGCGAACAGACTGGCTACAGATTTCTCCCGCTC
>FSWG01000206.1_pt1 | contig 14273 bp, 9 predicted proteins | sample 1637941 | NCBI WGS metagenome assembly FSWG01 (sample SAMEA3914789, study PRJEB12502) | metagenome | biome: forest; material: soil | place: Canada | collected 2011-07-03 | depth 0.3 m | reverse complement strand
CACCGAGATGAGCATCGAGGTGGCGAGCCTGGGCGTGCAGGTGCACGGCGGCATGGGCTTCATCGAGGAGACCGGCGCGGCGCAGTACATGCGCGACTCCAAGATCCTCACGATCTACGAAGGCACCACCGCGATCCAGGCCAACGACTTCGTCGGCCGCAAGACCGCGCGCGACGGCGGCACGGCGGCGCGCGCGATCGTCGCGCGCATCGGGGCCACGGAGCAGGCGCTGGCCGCCTCTGCCAACAAGGACGCGCAGGCCTTCGCGAAGCGCCTGACGGCCGCGCGCCTGGCCTTCCTCGACGCCGTCGCGTTCATCGCCGGCAGCGCCAAGGCGAGCCCGAACGCCGCGTTCGCCGGTTCGGTGCCGTACCTGATGCTGGCCGGCAACCTGGTCGGCGGCTGGCAACTGGGTCGCGCGCTGCTGGTCGCCGTCGAGCGCATCGCCGCCGGCGACGACGTCCCGTTCATGACCGCCAAGATCGCCACCGCGCGGTTCTACGGCGACCACATCCTCAGCAAGGCCGCAGGCGTCCGCGACTCCATCGTCGACGGTGCCGAAGGCTGTCTCGCGATGCCCCTGACAGCCTTCTGATTGGGCGCCTCGATACCGAAAGTTGACCGATGAACACCTGTCGCCTTGCGAGATCTTCATGCATCGTTCCGACATCGGCCGCCTGAGTCTCGGTTGTCCGTACTGGGTGTGTTCCTCCAACCACGAACCTCGCAACCAACATGACAGAAGCAGGTCTTCAGCCGTCAGTCGCTGTACTCGGGCAGGGAGAGATGGGCAAGGCGTTGGCGCGTGCCCTTCTCGCCGATGGCTTTCCGCTCACGGTCTGGAACCGGACGGCCGCGAAATGTGCGCCGCTGGCCGCGGCAGGCGCGCGCGTCGCTGAGTCGGCATCGAGCGCCATTGCCGCAGCCCAAATCATCGTGGTGTGCCTGGGTGACTACGCGTCCGTCTCGGGGCTTCTTCATCCCGACGACGTGTCGGCGCTCCTCAGTGGCAAGACGGTCGTGCAACTGACGACGCGCACACCGCGTGAGGCGCGCCTCGGCGAGGCCTGGGCATCTCGCCACGGTATCGTCTATCTCGAGGGCGCGATCCAGGGCTACCCGATGCATGTCGGAACCCCGGAAGGGGCGATTCTGTACGCCGGGCTGCAAAGGGCTTTCGACTCTGTTCGACCCGTTCTGCTTGCCATGGGAGGGCAGGCAACGTACGTTGGCGAAAGGATCGGCAGCGCAGCGGCACTCGACCTGAGCATGGCGGGCACGGTCGTGCCGGGGGCCGTGCTGGCGTTTCTGCATGGTGCTTCCATCTGCGAGGCGGAAGGTGCACCGATCGATCTCTTCTTCACGCTGGTGCAACGTCATTTGATGAACGGGCTGGTGCTGGACACCATGAAGGCCAGCGTCGACATGATCGCGCGCCGCAACTATGCCTACACGGGGCAGGGTGCGCCTCTCGATGCATGGATCGGCGGCCTCGAGATGGTCGGGCGATGTGTTCAAGAGGCGGGCGTCGATACGGTCTACCCCAATACCCTGTTGACGTTTCTTCGCGAAGCGGCTGCAAAGGGCAGCGGTCAGGACGAGATGCCAGCGGTCTTCGAGTGCTTCCGCCGGGGCGATCGGGTGACTATCGACGAGGAAGTCCAGCCGTGATTTCGCAGCGGCTGCCCTCGATCACATCGGAAGTCAGGCGCGAGCACGCGCGCCTGATCGCGGCTCGGGGCTTCGCGGCAGGCGTATGGCTTTGTGCATCTCAGTGTCTCGCGCAGTCTGTGCCTCAGTCTGTTATCGTGACCGCGACCCGAATTGCCACCCCGCCGTTTGATATCCCTGCCTCGATCGACTTGGTCACGGTGGCGCCGGACACGAACGACAAGCCTGCTATAAACATCTCTGAAGCGCTTGGCGGTGTACCGGGCCTGCTGGCGCGCGACCGGCAGAACTATGCGCAAGACGTTCAGATCTCCGTGCGCGGATTTGGGGCCCGGTCGACGTTCGGCATTCGTGGTGTGCGCTTGTACGTCGACGGCATTCCCGCGACGCTCCCCGACGGGCAGGGCCAGATCTCCAACGTCGACCTCGGCTCTGCCGCGTCCATCGAGGTCCTGCGCGGCCCGTTCTCGGCGCTGTATGGCAACTCCTCGGGTGGCGTGCTGCAGGTGTTCACCGGAGACGGCGTGGGCAGCCCGAAGCTGAGCATCGGCGCCAGTGCAGGCAGCGATGGCCAGCGCCGCTACGACAGCAAGCTCACCGGCACCGAAGGCCCGCTCTCCTATGTGCTGAGTGGCTCGCATTTTGAGACGGGCGGCTATCGCGAGCACAGTGCCGTCAAGCGCGACATCGACAACGTCAAGCTCGGTCTGCGCATCGACGACGCGAGCCGCGTCACGCTGATCGGCAATTCGGTACGGATTCCAGAGGCCCAGGATGCGCTAGGTTTGAGTCGCGCGGAACTCGAGGCCGATCCGCGCGAGGTAGATCCGTCGGCGTTGCAATTCAACACGCGCAAGACGCTCGCCCAGAACCAGGTTGGTCTGATCTACGAACGCCGGATCGACGCCGCGAACGAGCTGCGCGTGCTGGTCTACGCCGGGCACCGTCAGACCGAGCAGTTCCAGGCCATCCCGGTCGCTTCGCAGGCGAGCCCGCTCAACCCAGGAGGCGTCATCCAGCTCGGGCGCGACTATGAAGGCACCGATCTGCGCTGGACGACGACGGGCACCTTCGGCGCGCAGCAGGCCTCCCTGGTCGGTGGACTCGCCTGGGATACTCTGCGCGAACATCGCCAGGGGTATCAGAATTTCTCTGGAACACCGAGCGAGCCCGTTCTCGGCGTTCAGGGCGCGCTGCGCCGCGACGAGGTCAACCTCGTCGACGATCTCGATCCGTACCTGCAGGGCGAATGGCATCCAGACGAACGTTGGACGCTGAACGCGGGTGTTCGCCGCAGCAGCGTTCACTTCGAGTCGCGCGATGCCTATGTCGTGGGGATCAATCCGGACGACAGCGGCAGCGCCCGCTATTCCGCGACGCTGCCGGTCCTAGGCATTCTCTACGCTGTGCGCTCCGACGTGCATCTCTACGTCAGCGCTGGCAAGGGCTTCGAGACGCCCACGCTCAACGAACTTGCCTATCGCCCCAGCGGCCTGACGGGACTGAATTTCGACTTGAAGCCTTCGCGCAGCAACGGTGTCGAGCTGGGTCTCAAGACGCGACTGGAGACGCTGGGCGAGTTCGACGTCGCGATCTTCGGAACACGGACCGACGACGAGATCGTGACCTTGTCCAATACCGGCGGTCGCTCCACCTACCAAAACGTGGCTTCGACACGACGCATGGGTCTCGAAGTGGAGTGGAAGAAGCAGCTCGCCGACAACCTTGACGTGCAGGCCAGCTACACGCTGCTGGATGCGCAGTACACCGATGCGTTCCTTTCTTGTACGACGACGCCGTGCAACACGCCCGCGACGCCGATTGCCTCGGGCAATCGCATCCCGGGCATCGCGCGCAATGCCTTGTACGCGGCGTTGGCCTGGGCGCCGCCCCGGGGCTGGCGCGCAGGCGTCGAAGCGCGCTACCTGAGTCGCGTGGTCGTCAACGACACCAACTCGGACGCCGCGGCCGCGTTCGCTACCGCGAGCATCAGTACCGGTTACCTCCGGCCTGTCGGAGCCTGGCAACTCTCCTGCTTCGCCCGCATCGACAACATCACCGATCGCCACTACGTGGGCTCTGTGATCGTCAATGAGGGGAACGGCCGCTACTTCGAGCCGGCACCGGGCCGCACCTGGTTCGCCGGCCTATCGGCGGCCTATCGGTTCTGACCTGGGAGCCTCGTGTTGGCCTGGCCGACGCGTCCAGCGCGAGGATTCCTTGGTCGCTTGCCGTCGTGCGTCGAAATGATCCTCAAATTCAACCTGGTTTATCGATGAAAGTCTTAGTCCTTGGCGGTGGCGTTGTGGGTATCAGCACGGCCTACTATCTTGCTCAATCCGGAACGACGGTCACGCTGCTCGATCAACGGGAGAGTCCAGCTCTGGCGACGAGCTTTGCGAATGCCGGGCAAGTAAGTCCCGGCTATTCCACGCCTTGGGCCGCTCCTGGCATACCGCTCAAAGCGCTCAAGTGGATGTTCCAGAAGCATGCGCCTCTTGCCCTTCGCCTGGACGGAAGTCTCTTCCAGCTTCGCTGGATGGCCAAGATGCTGAAGAACTGCTCGACCGAGCGCTATGCCGTCAACAAGGAGCGGATGATGCGCGTGGCCGAATACAGCCGCACCTGTCTTCAGCGGCTCCGGGCCGACACCGGAATCCAGTATGAGCAGCGCACGGGTGGCACGCTGCAGTTGTTTCGCACTCAGGCGCAATTGGATGCGGTCGAGCGCGACATCGCAGTGTTGAAAGAGTGCAACGTGCCGTTCGAACTGCTGACCAGCGGACAGCTTGCAAATGCCGAACCTGGCTTGGCGCAGGCCGCCAACCGACTAACCGGAGGGTTGCGCCTGCCGAACGACGAGACCGGTGACTGCCACATATTCACGAACGAGCTCGCCAAGGTCGCACTTCGCATGGGTGTCCGCTTCAAGTTCGGCCAGGCCGTTGACGAACTCCTGGTCGAAGGTGGACGAATCGCGGGCGTGCGCTCCGGAAATGAAGTTTTCAAGGCGGATCGGTACGTGCTCGCATTCGGAAGCGATTCGCGGGGTGTCCTTTCGCCCCTTGGTATCGATCTTCCCGTGTACCCCGTCAAAGGATACTCGCTGACGGTGCCGCTGGTGGACGAGTCCCTGGCTCCGAAGTCGACGGTACTGGACGAGACCTACAAGATTGCCGTCACCCGCTTCGACAACCGAATCCGGGTTGGCGGCATGGCGGAACTGGCAGGCTTCGACATGCGTCTCGACCCGCGTCGTCGCGCCACGCTGGAGATGGTCGTGAACGATCTCTTCCCGGGTGGCGATGTTCGCAACGCGACGTTTTGGACGGGACTGCGCCCGATGACTCCGGACGGCACGCCGGTAGTCGGCGCGACTCGGTATTCGAACCTGTTCCTTAACACGGGACATGGGACGTTGGGCTGGACCATGGCGTGCGGCTCAGGCAAGCTCATCTCCGACATCGTTGCCGGTCGCAGGCCTGACATCAGTACCGACGGGCTGGCCATAGCGCGCTACACGGGAAGCGCGCGACGCCGACCCGCCAAGACGTTTTCTGCGACGACGTGAAATAGTTGTTGTCCAACACTATTCTTGAGACTAGCAGCATCGAGGCCAACCGTCGTGCACGGCGAGCCTTGACCGATCGGATCGCTTCTGGTGCTGCGCAAGTTGCGCTCGGGGATATGAGGGACTCGTCGGGTGTTGGGATCGTCTGCCGCAGGTCGCACTGCGTTCGCCCACCGCAGACTGCTCGATGACCGTCCTTGTGGAAACGTCGACTATCCTGTCCAAAGCGGCGACCTCGCCGCATGACATGGAGCCGTGCGGCAGATCGACACCAATCGTCCTGTCAGGACGCGATCAATGCGGCAATGTCCGAACCACCGAGGGCTCCTCGATAGATGCGGAATTCATCGATCAGGCCGTTGAAGTACGGATCCGCCGAATACTGCGAGCGTCCCAACCAGTTCTGGCTCGTGCTCCCCAGGCGGAACGGCGCGGACTGCATTGTCGTGTTGGTACCAGCCGCGTTGCCGTTGATATACAGCGTACCAACCGTGCCTGACAGCGTCACTGCGACGTGCACCCATTGCCCGGTTGGCAACGCTGCCGTGCTGTCGATGACCTGCTCGCCGTCTCCGCTGTTGAGCGTCATCGCAAAGCGTGCGACTCCGCTGCCGTTGCGGGCGGTGAGCATCATGTAGCGGTCGGTATCGGCGCCGAAATCGAACACGCGAGCCCAGTTGCTGGCGGCGTTCCAGTACACCCATGCCGCAATCGTGAAGTCCGCGACGTCGACCAACAGGTTGGCGGGCAGGCTGACATAGCCGTCGCTGCCATTCAGCGAGACCGCATCGCCCTTCTTGCCAGCCGACCAGGTCGCGCCGTTGACCAGCGTGCCGGCGTGCGCGTGACCGCTCGAATCGGAAGCTCCGGTGCCACTGCCCTCGTCGAAGGCCAGGTATGTGTGCAACTGCGTGGCTGTGATCGCCGCCACCTCGTTCGATGCGGCTGTTTCGCCCGACGGTGTCGTCGCGGTGACGACGTAGTAGTAGGTGCCCGCCGCGAGGCTGCTGTCCGTGTAGGTGAGCAGATCAGCGACGGCCGGTGCGACCGTTGCATAGGGTCCGCCTGCAGTCGTTCCTCGCTGAACCTTGTAGCTCGTCGCGTAGGCGCTTCCCCACCACGACAGGATGACCTGGCCACCGCTCACGAGCGCTGTGAGTCCACTTGGTGCGGCGCCGCTCACAATTGGATCGCGCGTGCACGTCAGGGTGCCGTAGCCCAACTGGTCGTACGAACCGCCCCCACCTCCGTAATCGTAGTTGCCGCCCTCCGGCGATATCAGGGCCGCGAATTTCTGGCAATAGGGCGCAGCCAGTCCCTTGCGGTTGACGTAGTGGTTGTAGATCAGGGCCCACTCGGGACGCACGTTGCCCTGGCCCGCGGTGGCGAAAACCGTGTCGTCGATGCCGGAGGCCTTGTAGGCGGCGAACGGCATCGTGTAGTACGTCGTCCCGGACTCGATCAGGTTGCCCTTGGCGACGTACTCGGCTCCAGCCAGGATGCGGTTGTTGTCGTACCCGTACAGGTCGACGCCCTGGTTCCAGGCCATCTCGCAGATGTTGGTCATCAGCGAAATGCTGAGCGTGTTGTGCCCCTGGTCGCGTCCGGACTCCTGAGTCTGTCCGAGGTAGCCGGGGTGGATGTAGTAGATCGCTTGCGAGATGCCACCGTTGCCGAGGCCGGTCTTGAAGTAGCTGATCGCCTCGTCGAATTTGGCCTGGTCGTCACACAGCACGCCGATGGCCAGGATCGAGGCCATGCAGCACAGCTGCCAGCTGGAATAGACCGTGAGGGGCGTGAGACTTTGGCTCAAGCCTTGATGGTTGGTCGGATAGAAGATATTGAGCATCATGGACTGGAAGCTGGCAAAGTCCGCCGCTGCCCAGCCCGAGTAGGCGCGCATGATTTCGCCGGCGTTCGCGAACTGATAGCCCTGGATGCCGGACGCGAGGAACGCGTCGATGGTGCCGCCGAACCCCGTGAGCGTGGACGACCACGCGTTCATGAGCCGCACGGCCTCGTCCGCATAGGCGGTGTCGCCCGAGATCTTCCAGCGTAGCGCGCAGGCATAGGCGGCGTGGACATCGTTGTACAGGAGATCGAAGTTCTCGGCATGCACGCCGTCGCTGCCGCGGTAGATCACGGGTACTGCCTGGGGTACCCGCGCCTTGTCGGCATGATTGTTCCCGATCAATCTGTTCCAGCTGTCGATCCACGGCGATGCGTTTGCCGCGACCTTGAGGCTCATTCGGTCGAAGTCGGCCTGGGTGTGCAGCAAGCCGGGATGCACGAACGCCGCGCTCGACGAACCACCCGTCGTTCCACTCGATCCGTTCGTCGATGAGCCGGACGACGATGCCGATGACGAGGAATGGCTGCCGCAAGCCGAGAGGCCCAGGGCGCCCAGGCCGGACAGAAATGTGCGACGCGAAATGGCATCGGGAAGTTGGATCGCCGTGTTGGTCGCGCTGGATGGTTGCGTCGAGATGCCGCCGTCGTGTAGTTCGGAGTGATCTGGGTAAGAGTTGTTCATGAGCGCGTTTTGTCAGGTTGAAGTCCCTGAGCAAGAAATGCGCCGCGGCCAGCGGATGTTGGTTGTGACGAAAGTTTTCGGCGCTCTCAGTCGAGCGGTCGCTCCACGACTTCGCCTGCCTGCCCTGCGCAAGCTCCTGACGAGGCGTGACGCCGTCGCCAGGAACGGCGCGACGCGGATCCGACGCTCCACGGCGACGGATTTGCAGAATGGCCGCTCAGGCGATCGCGATCGTCATCGTCGCCGCATACCCACTGGTCGTATCGCCGGTCAGCGACAGCATCTCGGTGCTCGTGCCGTCACTGAAGACGTTGTCGGCGGAGAAGCTCGTGACCGACGTGTTCTGACCCTTGGTGCACAGCGAGGAGTTGTAGACCGCAATCGTGATGTCGATCGGGAAGGCGGGCTGGGTCGTCGCGATCGCGGTGCCGGAAACGAGGCTGTCGTTCAGGTAGACCTGTGCGTGGACGTGTGTGATGCGTTCCGCGTACCAACCGGGATAGATCGTCGTGAATGTGACCTGGCCGTTCTGTCGGTCACCTGGACGCCACGCAGGAACTTGGTCGTCGTGCTGTCGGCGTTGGTGCTGTTGGCGTATCCGGAGTAGATGCCGTCCTTGTCGCAGTGCCAGATATAGATAGATGCCGGCGCCGCTGATGGGTGTGCAGCCATTGCTCAGGTCTCTTCCAGCGTGATCGTGAGCACAAGCGGCACGGCGGTCTTGCCTTCGGTGATGTGCTCGCGCGTGAGGATCGAGTTGGTCAGGATCGCGTACAGCGGGTAGGGACTATCGGTCTCGGTCTCGGTCTCGGTCTCGGTCTCGGTGGCGATGGCGGTGGCGGTGGCGGTGGCGGTGGCGGTGGCGGTGAGCGTGCAGCTACCCGCGGCCGCGACGGCTCGCGTTGCCGTGACGGTGTAGGTCGCGGTGGTCGGTCCGTCGGCCGCCGTGACGATGATGGAGATCGCGATGGTGTCTACGGCCACGGCCACGGCCTGGCCCGCGGAGGCGCTGCCGCTGGTCTACGCGCGCGCGTTGCGCGTGCAGCTGGCGGCTGCGGCGTGCGCGTGTTCGAACTGGCGCCGCCGCCGGTCGAGACCCGGTTGATGCGGGCCGAGTTAGAGGCCGAACTGGAAGGTACACAGAGCATGGCCGTCGAGGCCCTGGCGCGAGGTGCGATCGACGGCATCGAGCGCGGGAACGACGAGATCCGCCCCGGCCTGGCCAGCGTGCTGAAGACGATGAGCCGTATCGCGCCGGAGCTCATGTTCCGGCAGATGACGCGGATTATGAAACCAGGCAAGACCTGGTCGGCCTGTCCCGGCCTTGCGAGTGCCGATGACCCTGACACAGCCAACTTCGCCGGGGACGTCCACGACTGCGGCGCCCCGCAAGACCCACAACCAGCTTTGTCAGGTGGCGCCCCAAAGCGACAAATTCTGTCAGTCACCGAGCGACATTTCTTGGCGCTTAGATGCATTTCGTTTCGGCGATTTCATACGGCCACGTTTGTATCTGCGCGGTGCCAAGGCGGAGGGTAACGATTCATCTTTCCTTAACTTTGGCTCAACCTTTGCTTAGCGATGGATGAACGCTCTCTCGGGCGCATCTCCATTCAATGCCATCGGTCGTCGGAAGCAGCCAATGAAAATCGAGTCAATGCATGCCGATCACCGCAATCCTGCGCGCGTTCCTCGCAAAGTGGCTCTCCGCATCGCCAGCGGTCTGACGGTGCTTCTCGCGGGATGCGGTGGTGGCGGTCAAGGCGGTACGAGCACGGTGACGACGCCCCCCGTCGCGACCTCGGTCACGGCCAGTGCTCCGGCCTCCGGGACGACCTCCACGGCGACTTCGGGCGCGTCGCCAGCGTCAGCCGCGTCCAGCGCCGACCCGGCGGCGAACACAACGGCGACCGCGCAATACGTTCCGCTTTTCGCCGCCGGTACGCCGGTCATGGAGCAGATCCAGTACACCGAAGCGGATGGCACCCTCGTCACACGCGCCGGCTATCGCCCAACGCATCGACACGCCCGCGAGCGCGGCGAGTACTATTACATGGGCGGCGACTTCGACGTGGCCAGCGGCCCTAATCTGGTCGATGTCGGCCCCGGGGACTACTTCAACTGGCCCGAACTCTACTTCCAGTACCGGACGTTCGGCCTGTTGATTCGCGACGGCACGCCGGCCGGACGCTCGACGCTCGATGTCTACCAGGTCGTCAACCAGACGATCCCCTCGATAGACAACGCCTACATCCAGACCAGCCTCAACGTCTTCCGAGATACCACCGTGGGTACCTACGGCTGGAAGTACAACCAGGGCTTCACGAACACGAACCCGATCGAGAAGAACGTGCTGCCGGACAACCGGGCGGACCAGCCCGGCCAGATCTGCCTCTCCAGCTCCGCGCCGCTCGACTGCTACATGAACTGGCGGCTCACCAACAACTGGGAGACGAACGCGGCGTTCAAGACGGGCGATTTCTTCGAGATGACATCGGCAGGCTTCGTCGACTACGTCCACCGGAACAACGATCCGACCGACCCGCAGATATTCGCCAAGTACGACGGCGGCACGCCGCGGTTCTACTCGTTCGAACAGCTGTACACGGTAGGCAAAGGCATGGTGCCCTGGTACGGAACGGCGCCTGACCTTCACACGACGCCCCTGCCCGACGACGCCCTGCTGGGCGGCACGGCGAGCGTCAGCTACAACTACTCCGAAGAGCCATTCCGCGTCTTCCAGCAGTTCGTCAACAACATCGGCATCACGGACCTGCAGCGCTTCGTCGAAGGCCGGCGCCTGTTCCACACGTCGTTCCTCGACGGCCTGCATTCGGAGAACCCCACCATCAATCCTCCGATGACGGAGCACGTCAATCAGCTGGGTCCGCGTTTCAATGCCGTGCGTTGCCTCGGTTGCCACACGTTGAACGGGCGCAGCCTGGCTCCCAGCGCGGGCAACCAGATCAGCACGCTGTCGGTGCTGACCGCCGCGTCCAGCACGTCCACGTCGTTGACGCCCGACCCTGCCTACGGGATGAACATCCAGCAGCAGGCGCAGGATCCGAAGGCAACGGACTATTCCGTCTTCCTGCAGTCGTACACGCCCGTCACCCACACGACCGCGAGCGGCGAGGTCTTCCAACTGCAAAAGCCCGTGTACGGCTTCAAGGGACCGGTGCCCGCGCAATACTCGGTCCGCCAGGCACCGCAGGTCATCGGCGTGGGACTGCTCGAAGCCGTCGACGAGGCGACGATCCTGCAGCTCGCGACCACGCATGACGGCGTCACGGGCACGCCGAACTGGGTCACCGATCCGGAGACGGGCCAACGCCGCTTGGGCCGCTTCGGCTGGAAAGCCGCCAAGGCCAGCCTGCGCGACCAGGTCGCCGAGGCGCTGATGCTGGACATGGGCGTGACCTCGCCGATCTATCCGACGCGACTGTGCCAGCAGAACCTTGCCTCGACGGCGTGCAAGACAGCAACCCAGACGACCTCGGGGGCGACCGAGCAAGACCTTAAGAAGATCACGCAGTACGCCGAGCTGATCGGCGTACCCGCGCAGCGCAAGTACGCCAGCGGCTACGCGGCGGGATTGCGCGTCTCGCCCGAGCACAACGTCAATTCGGCCCGCATCGCCAGCGGCTCCACGTTGTTCACGCAAAGCGGGTGTGCCGCCTGCCACGCGACGCAGATGAAGACCGGCGCGAATCATCCGTTTGCCGAGCTGCGCAGCCAGACCATCCATCCTTACTCGGACCTGCTGCTGCACGATATGGGGCCCGGCCTCGCCGATACCTTGACGCAAGGCAGCGCGACTCCGTCGATGTGGCGTACGCAGCCGCTGTGGGGCATCGGGTCGCTGGCCTATGTGCAGGAGAGCGCGGCGGTCAACGCCGGCCCCGACCTCCCACATGATCCGCTGTCGATGCCAGTCTCGAACGCACGCTACCTGCACGACGGAAGAGCCCGCTCGATCTTCGAGGCGATCCTGTGGCACGACGGGGAGGCTCAGGCGGCGCGCCTGAAATTCGAGGCGCTCACCGTGGATCAACGCAACGACATTCTCGTGTTCCTCGGCTCGCTTTGAACCGCATGCAAGGCGTCCAGGGAGCCGCCGCCACATCGCCCGTCGAGCCATGCAACGTCGTTGCTGCGCGTGCCGGTGCCGGCCTCGCCGACCAGCGACCAGGGCAGCCTTGGCTGTCGAAGAACGAAACAACTGCGGATTTGAAGCAGCCACTCGCGACGGACTGCTTTGCCACGATCCACTTGGCAGCGCGCCAAGGAACCGAAAGCACGGTGCCGCCGGCTAGACTCTGGCGATGATTCCCTCCACCTCGATAGTTGGCCAAGCTCGCCATACGCCCCGCTGCAGGCTTCTGAACATGATGGCGCTGCTGATGGTTGTTTCAGTGACGGCTTGCACAGCGGGCGGCGCGCTCCGCTCAACCCACGAAGACAACGCAACTCCCACTCTGCCGATTCCGCGCGGGATCCCGCCATCGGCAAACTTCTACGCGGATCCGGATTCACAGGCTGCAGTTTGGCTGCGTAGGCATCCCGACGACCCCGTCGCCTCAGCGATTAGGACGGAGATCGTCGCCCATGCAGCCGCCCGCTGGTTTGGGGACCGCACCGTTGACGTTGGCCCCGCAGTTTCTCGCTACGTTGCGTCCGCCAATGCTTCGCAGCAGATACCTATCGTCGTTGCCTATGCCATCCCTCATCGTGACTGTGGGCAATACAGCAAGGGCGGTGTCGCCACGACCGAAGCCTATCAACAGTGGGTCTCTGCGTTCGCAGCCGGCATTGGAGCCAGCCGTGTAGCCGTTGTCTTGGAGCCGGACGCACTGGCGCAACTCGACTGCCTCCCGCCTTCGGCGCAGTCCGATAGGCTGGACCTTCTGCGATACGCGGCTACTCAACTAAAGAGTCGAGCGCCAAATGCTCTTGTCTATCTCGATATCGGGCATAGCGGGTGGCTGTCGGCGAGCGTGGCGGCGCAGCGACTACTCTCCGCCGGCGTCGTCGACGTACGGGGCTTTTCCATGAACGTCTCCAACTTCCAGACTACCGCCGACAGTAGGTCCTATGGGCGCGCAATCGCAGCCTTGCTACTCAAGCAAGGAGTTGCCAAGACGTTTGTCGTCGACACCAGCCGCAACGGTAACGGCCCTCTCGGTGCGCAATGGTGCGACCCGGCAGGCCGGCGACTTGGGGAAAGGTCAGCGGTGCATCAGAACGAAGAACCCGAGATGACCTTGTGGATCAAGAACCCGGGGGTAGGTGATGGATGCGCTGCTGCGGCTGGTACCTTTGTCCCAGCGTTGGCATACGGTCTGATCCACGGGACGTAGTTGGGGCGAACACAAACAAGTGACATGGCGCGGCCGCGCCTGGTCGCGGCTGCTGTCGGCCGAGATGGAATGGCACCGTCACTTCTGCCAACTGGGTGCGCCGGTAGTCGGGTGCACGCGCGTGCAGGAATGCTGGTGATGGCGACATGACTCCTGGCAATACTTCGTCAATGGCTACTCGCTGTCCTTCGCGCCAGCAGCGCTGCGCAGCCCCCCGCTGCGAGAGTCGACGATCCGCTGCCAGAGATCGTCGGTGACCCGCCGCGGGTGTTGCTTCGCACGATAGGCGACGACGGAGACCTCGATGTCCCATTGACTGTCGCCCAACGGCACCAGGGAGGAGAGCCGGCCCCGCTGGAAAGCGCTGGTGGCGAGCCAGGCCACGCCGTGGCCCTGCTCGGCAAGGTCGCCCAGCACGTCCGACATCTCGACTTCGAACTTGCGCTCGCCGAACAACGGTATACGTGCGTTCTCGATGGCGGTCTCCACCAGCCGCGCGAAGTAGCCGGACGGCGAGTACATCAGCAGCGGGATCGGCTGACTCGCCGACCCCGGGAACCGGAGCTCGCCGCTCTCCACCAGGCTGCGTGCGGCATAGGGCCGGATGACCTCGGTGTCGATCACGTGCCGATCGAAACGCGCCGGGTCGATCTGCACCGGATGCGCCGCCTGATGGAAGCCGATGAGCAGGTCGACGGAGCCGGCGGTGAGCGCGGATACCGTGTCGTGGACGCTGCCCACCTCGATGCTGCAGGTCAGCGCGCTGGTCGTCGTCCATGCGCTCCACCAGTCGGGCAGGCGTGTGGTCGCGAGCGCGTACGGCATCGCGATGCGGACGTGGTCGCGCGAACGATCGCCGCCGATCTCGGTCCTCGCCTCCGAGATCTGGTTGACGAGTCGGATCGCGACGCTGCGGAATTGTTCGCCCGCGTTGGTCAGTCGCGTGGGAAACGCGGTGCGATCGATGAGGCGCGCGCCGATCCATTGCTCGAGGGCCTGGATGCGCCGGCTGAACGCGGCCTGCGATACGTTGCGCAACTCCGCGGCGCGCGTGAAGTTGCGCACCTCGGCCAAGGTCACGAAATCCTGAAACCAGCGTGTATCCATCCCGTTGCTCCTGGCGCAAGTTTGCCTGCGT
>FSWG01000148.1_pt1 | contig 16965 bp, 21 predicted proteins | sample 1637941 | NCBI WGS metagenome assembly FSWG01 (sample SAMEA3914789, study PRJEB12502) | metagenome | biome: forest; material: soil | place: Canada | collected 2011-07-03 | depth 0.3 m | reverse complement strand
GATTCGACTGCCGCCGAGAACCTGGAACCCGTTTGGATGCAGCGCATCGGGCACCGTCTCCAGGCATGGCACGGCGACATGGTCCGCGTAGCCGCCCCAATCATCCCAAGTGAGGATGAACACCGTCTCGGCCCAGCCGCCGCCTTGCACAACCGCATCCACCCGTTCCTGGATCAATTGCTGTCCTCGTGTGATGTACTGGGGATCTGGCTTTTGCGGTGGATGCTCGTCGAACCCGGAGGGAGCCCACGCGTAGACGAGTTGCGGCAGCTTGCCGGCTCTGGCCATCGAGATGAAATCACCGACCTGCGTATGAATCTGCTTTTTGGCTGACGACGTCGTGAGCTCTTTGTAAAACTTCAGTGGATAGTCGTCTGTGTCCAGGAAGGCCGCCCAGGTCACGCCGTGCGCCTGAGCGTGCATGAAGATGCTGGGCAGATCCCAGATCGGACCGCCTGGCCCAAACGGCGGATTCTTGAGGGTCGGGGTCTGCCCTCCGACAGCAAGCATGTGCCCCGGCGTCGAGTTTGTGCCGAGACCAAAGTGGTGATCGCAGAAGGTGAACGTCTTGGCCAGCCAGGAGTAGTAGGGAATGACCGCGTCGTTGTCGATCTGGGCGGCAAGCGCCGGATAGTCACCCATCTTGTAGTGCACCCATGCCGACCGGTCATGGGGCTGATCGTGGTCAGGTGGCGCGGCCAGAAGACTGCCACCGTTTCGCACGTCAGCCCCCCAAGCTGCAAGCGTCGGGAAGTAGAAGTCAGTCGTCTTGTTCTCCTGTATGAAAACAACGACGCGAAGATTGGACTGCGGCTTGCCCTGGTGGCTTGTCATGGCAACTCCTTCTGGAACCGCAGCGAGCCTACGAGCCTTGGCGGTACGGTCCTACCTCAGTATCAAAGTCGATTGCGACAGCTGCAAGACGACAAGTATGGGATGCCGCCGCGGTGCCTGACCATTGACTGAAGCCAGGCTGAGCAAGCAAATGTGTCGCCCCGGAGCCGACTCGCATGAACGGTTCGGCGCGAGGCCAGCAGCAATCGAATACGACGCGCATTGCGCAGAACCGCTGCGCGATCTTGATCAGGCTTGCGCGGGTAGTCGTGGTGCAGTCACGCGCGAACTGCGTGCGCTCGAAGTGCCAGCCGACACAGCTTGATCATCGGTCTGAGTGATGAATCGCGACGGGAGTTGACCAGAAGCCGGCGTCCGCCAACCTCTGCTGCGAGACGATCTCACCGCCCCTGGAGCCTGCGCGTGCAGGTGCTGCGACGCTGTAAGTCATTGGCGCTGCCGTCGCGCATCGATAACTCGCAGTAGTCATGAGCTGAGCGCAGCCTGAACTCCAAACGAGGCTGGGCGCAGGGAAGTACTCAACGCTGGGGATGTTCATCAGGCAAGGGCGGCGTATTGTTTCCGTCTCGGGGCTCCCGACCAGAATTCGTCCGAAGCCTTTCTTGCATTCGCCTGCACGGCGTTTGCGTCGGCTCATACTTTGGAGATTGTCATGACGACATCCAACAAGCTTCACATCGTCAAAATGCATCCGGACGCGCTCGTTGCGTTGCGCAAGCGACATTCGCCGGGCGGAGCGAAGATCGCTCCGGGGTTCACCGCTCGCAAAGCGCTGAACTTGGTCAATCGGGGAGGCCGCACACTCAACGATCTACGATTTGTAAACGTCTACCTGGGCGGCTGGGCTGGCTCGGACGTCTCGAACATTGACACTGCCCTGGCCGGTGCACTCACCGATCCGGCGCTCAACCATGTCGTGCAACAGTATTTCCAGTCTCCGGTGACGACCAGCTTTCTGGGCAACTCGAGACAGCCGGATAGCCCGTTGGTGCCCGGTGCTGTCTACAACCGGGACGCCGTCCACACCACGCTCGCGAGCCTGGACCTGAGTACTTATGACCTCACGAAGACGGTGGTATGTCTGTACCTACCTGAAGGCGTGATCCTTGACACGACATCGACTGGCCCAGGTGGGGTAGGAAATGACAAGCAAAGGACGGTCAAGGTTGGCGAACCCGACGGCGAGGACGATTCCACGCAAGGACTGGGTGGCTACCACGGCTCAGCGCAAATCGGTGGCGAGACGGTACTTTTTGCGGTGGCTGTCTATTCAGACGCCGTGGGCGGGGTCATCAACGGCATTCCGGTATGGCCGGACCCATGGAAGAACATCGTAGCCACCATGTACCACGAGCTCAATGAAGCTCGAACCGACCCCGACGTCGAAGCTTCGATGCGACAAAGCAACGATGGCCTCCTGGGCTGGTACTCCGACAAGGGAGGGGAGATCGGTGATATTCCGATGTCCGAGGCCGGCGCGAATCTGTCCAGCGTCATGATGGAGGTGCCATTAACAGCGGGCGGCACGGTGCCGATTCAATTGATGTGGTCCAACGAGGTGGGTGGCCCTGGCTTACCTTACTGAAGAAGGTATCTCGTCTGTCTCCTTCCGAGGGCGGCATTGCCTAAGTGGCGCTGTAGCCGCCTGCTTACCCGCCGTGCGCCCCGCCCGCACTGACGGTCGGGGTCGTCCTGCGCTTGCCGCAGCGTCGGAGCTCGGCTGCCACGAGTTGCCGCTCGCGAACGGCAGCTTCGGAGCAGCCGAATTGCTGCGCGGCCGAGGACGTGCCGACTCGGGTCGTAGCCTGCGTCCTCCAGATCTCGCTCAGAGATCACGGGTTCGTTTGGCCGACAACCGTCGCGCTACATGGATTAGGTCAGATTTCGGGTCTGCCTTGCAGAGCTTGAGGATCCGCGGTTGCAGTGCATCGTATGCCGGCACTTCGACATCGGAGGTGCCATCGAGCGCCGTGGCCACGGAAGCCATTCCAGAGAGGTACCCCTGGGCCCACGTCAGGACCGGCATGCGGTCGGCAACTTCCGAACTCGACAGGCGGCCGATGACAACGGTGCACCGCATCATTCCTGGGCCTGAGGGCACATCCAGCGCCAATGCAGGAGCGCTAGACAACGTGCAGGCTGCTGCCAGGCAGACGAGGAACAGGGGAAGAAGTTTCATGATCGCGCTTTCCGAATGTCGAGCTGTGGGCACGACGCTCACTGCTTTTCAGTAGGATGACACGCAGCGCCGGCCGCAGATCCGGCAAGCAAGCTTGTCTTGACGCTGCTGTTCTTGGCAACGCTCACAGCGTTCAAGCGGAAATCGCTCGGTGGCCAAGCCCCTTGGCGAGTGGATGCTTCAGAGCTGACTGAAGTGAAGCCGGTCGCAGAAGAGCCGCCGGTCGTCAAATGACGGTTGGCTTCCCAAGCCTTTTGCCTTCTTAGAGGTTTCTGTTCGGCTGCATCATCGGATGAGAATCGAAGCCGTCATATGTCAACAGCAATCACTACCTCTTCTGGCTTGCCTCATTCGCTCGCCGGTCGCATGAAGGCGGGCCTCAGCGCCGAAGAGTCGCGAGTCTCGAAGGCTCTCGCGGCGCTGACTGGTTCTGCGGCAACTTCCTCGGATGCAAGCGCGACCGTCTCATTGAGCTCCGCAGCGCTTGGGTTTCTTGAGGGAATCGGCGAATCGGCGGTCGAAGTCGTCAAGGGAGCGGGCGAGCTGGTCGCTGACGTTGTCGAGGCCCCGCTGACCATTGCAGGTGATGTCGCTGGTGGCTTGGTCAAAGCGGCGGAGGACGTCGCCAACGCTGGCTGGGATGTCATCGATGGGAGCGCGAGTGCTTTCGGCTCCGACGCCGGAGCAGCGGTGAAAAGCGCCCTTGTCGACGCACCGACTTCGGTTGCGAAGGATGTCGAGTCAGATGCAAAGTCAATCGTTGACGACGCGGCGACGCTTGGCAGCGGCGTCCTGGGTCTCTCCACCGTCGGCGTGGCCTGACCACCAAAGCCGGTCGGAGTGTTTCGGGCCTCAGCGGGCGACCGGCGTCGGCCAATCCGGGATATTGCCGAGAGCTGGCCATGTGCTGGCCAGTGCTAGTCTCGCGAGATGCGCATCCGATTCCTTCGCGAAATTCTGATGGCCGTAGCGGTGCTGTCGACCGTCTCCGCCAATGGCGCCGAAGTCGCCCTGGAGCAGTCCGCTGTCCAGAAGCTGGTCGTCGAATCGCTGTTCAAGGAAAACGGCCGCTGCTACATCCAGCGGGCGCATGCAGCGCCTATCTCGACAGTCCGGCTGTGACCCTCACCGGCGGGCGCGTGGTCATCCGTTCACGGCCGAACGCGCGCCTTGGCATGGACTTCGGGGATAGTTGCGCCGGAGTCGACCTTGCGTCCTGGATCACGGTCTCAGGCGAACCGAGCGCGCAGGGAACGGGCGTGCGTCTGGCGCAGTAGCGAGAGTGGAATCAACGCCCCTGCAACGTCAGTCGACCATCGTCGTACGCGGCGGCGAACGCGCTGAAGTCCGATTGGGCCAGCTGCGCAGCCTCGACAGCAGTCGCCAGCATCGGCAACTTCCACGAATTAATGGCAGAACCGAACGCGACGAACTCGTCCGCGATAGCGGAGCCCTCGCGGCCGCTCGAACGCAGGTGGGCCGAGGCCATGACGCCGGCCATCGTGCGTATCGCACCGCGAATGGCACCGAAGCCGATGCCTGGCGCGCATAGGCTCACGCGATCCTCGCTCGGTTGCAGCCCGCGCAGGATGTAGGACTCGCCGCGCCAGTCGATCGCTTGAAGGAAGGCCATGGAGACCGCCTGCATTCGTCGCTGGAGCGTCACGACGCGGGTAGCCTCGCTGTGCCAGGTCGGTTGGCTAACCGCGACGCGTCGTTGCGGCGCGGAGGGAAGCGCCTGCTTCAGGTCAAGCAGGTAGTTGCCATCCGGCGATCCCTTGCCGCGCACGAGGACGATGAAGCGGTCCACGCCAAGGCTGCCTGTTCCCGCGATGCGGCGAGCGACGTCGATCACGTCGTAGAACGAAGGGTCGGCGGCTTTATTGGCGACGTCGTGCATCAGCGCGACGACCGCAGCCCGCTGCCCGGCGTCGGTCTCCAGCGCATGTTTGCCGTCGCAGCGGATCGTCCGTCGCTTGCCCTGATGAATCGTGCGTCGATCCAGGAACTCTGGACGCGTGCGCTCGCGAACGTCTTCCAGCAAGGCTCCGACGAGCCCGTCCGCGGTCTCGCGCTCGACCCAGCTCGCCTTGCCGCAGGCCAGTATCGCGGCGTAGGCGTCGAGGAACTCCTCGCACAGTCGTAGCGACTGATCCTTCGTGGCATTGACCGCCTCGTCGGCGACGAGCAGCGAGGCCAGGAATCGCACCAGATCCCAGGTGAGCGGCGCCAGGGTTGCCTCATCGAAATCGTTGAGATCGAAGTAGGCGAGACGGTTGTCGCCCTTGTAACAACCGAAGTTCTCGAGGTGTGCGTCCCCGCAGATCCAGGCATGCGGGGCGGCGTCGACGGCAAAGGCGCCGGCCAGCGGTAGCCGGTCGTAGAACAGGTAGCAGCTTCCGCGAAGGAAGCCGAAGGGGCTCGCTCGCATGCGCGCGAACTTCATCGCCAGGCGCTCGGCATCGCGACCCTGGTTGAATCGCTGCAGCGATTGCACGACATCGATCATCCCGGATGCCTCAATTGCGCGTATGAGCAAGTTGGAAGCTATCGATCCGGGCGTCGGCACACAGCACCTGCGAAAGTTCGGTCAGGGGAACATGCTTGCCGCGGCTGGCGGAAGTTGCGGCGAAGTGCCATTCCACCAGGCCTTCCTTCATGCCGATGGACAGCGAGCCGCCGACGATCTCGTACCCGCGCTCGGCGACCGCGCGCTCGAACGAGCCCGACTCCGGCGTTGCTCCTCGGCAGAAGCGGACGGTGACTGCGATCCCCGGGCGCGTCGGCAACCAAGTCTCCAGTCGGTGCACCCACATCATGCACACCAGCGATAGGAAGGCCAGCAGGATCGCCGAGCCGTAGAAGCCAACGCCCACAAGCACGCCGATGACGCAGGAGGACCACACAGACGCGGCGGTCGTCAGTCCGCGGGTGTTGAAGCCGTCCTTCATGATGATGCCGGCGCCGAGGAAGCCGATGCCAGTGACGATGCCCTGCACGACGCGCGTCGGATCGACCGTCGCCACCGTCGCCGCATGGCCGCCGTACCAGAGGGTCGGGTAGCCGACGAACGTCGTGAGCGCCGCCGATGACATACACACCAGGCCGTATGTGCGCATTCCGACTGCCCGGCCGTGATACGTGCGCTCGTAGCCGACGATGAGTCCGAGCAGCAGCGCGCCCGTCAACGTCAGGAAGATCGCCACATTGGCCGAGACCTCGGTCGCCGACCAATAGGCCGAAAGAGTGCTGTTCCAGATTTCGCTCATGATCCTCGATGCGTTGTGACCCGTCGATCGTAGCGGCGCGAAGGAGGACAACCTGTCGCCAGCCTTTGCTCGAACGCGGAGGTTGCCATCGGCCAGCTGCGCATCCTAGGCTGATCGAACGGACTCGAACTCGAACTCGAACTCGAACTCGAACTCGAGTGTGATGCGCGTGACTCGCGCATCGACCGGATCAGAGATCGAGATGTGGGCGCGGTGCTGTTGGGCGATGTCCCGCACGATCGACAAACCCAGGCCGCTCCCCGGCCAACTGGCCGACTCGCCTCGCACGAAATGTTCGAATACGGCTTCGCGCTGGCTGTCCCGTATTCCGGGTCCGTCGTCAGAGACTGACAGCGCTGGCGGGTTGCGCGTGACCTCCAATCGCACGACGCCGCAGGTCGAACTCGCCTTCAACGCGTTGTCGACCAGGTTGGCGATTGCCTCTGCGAGCAGCTCGGTCTGAACCTTCTCGGTCACCGGCGCGTCCGGCGCGTCCAACTCGATGTTGACGTTGCGCGCCAACGCCATGTCCGCCATCGCTGTGCGGAGGTCCCTGGCCACTTCGCAGAGATCCACGGCCTCAAGTTCGATACCGGCATGCTGCTCCGGATCCAGCCTGCCTAGCAGCACCTGTTGCTATACCATGCGGGCGGTGTGATCGGTGGAGATGTCCAGCTCCGCCAAGACGGCGCGTGTCGCGGCCAGGTCGGGCGCTCGTCGCGCACGACCCAGCCCGAGACGCAGCGCGGCCAAGGGGGTGCGCAACTTGTGCGCTGCAGCGGCCGAGAACCGACGCTCGCGTACAAGCATCTCCCGAATGCGCGCCAGCAGATCGTTCAGTGCCGTGGAGAACGGCGTCAGCTCCTGCGGCAGATCGCTCGCAGGCAGGGCTCGAAGCGACGCATGGGATTCCCGATTCCACTGCGCAGCCAGCGCCTCCAGGGGTTGAACGGTGTGGCGCACCGTCATGAAGATGGCCAGCATCGTCGCGGTCAGCAGTAGCACGATCGGCGAAAAGATCCAGACCATGCTGCGTTCGACCCTCTCGCGCTTCTGCCGCGTCTCGGCTACCAGCACGCTGACATCGGCACAGTTCGAGCAACCCGGATGCACCGGCGCGTCTCGTACGCCCTGGCCCTCGATTACGGCGTCGAAAGCCATGCCGCTCGGGTAGGTGGCTGCATGGAGGCCTTCGCGCGGAATGAGAGGCGAGCCGAAGAGGACTGTGCCACGCTGTTCGACCGCGAAGAAGGGGCGGTTGTTGGCGCCGACCTCGATCTGAGCCATTTTTGTGTGGTGTGCCGACGACCGAGTGAGCAAGGCGAATCGTCTCGGAACCCGCATATGCGGATGAGCTTTTGCTCAACCAGGTGGCGCAGTCGAACGTCGGCACGGTGGCTCACATCGGCGTCGGCGCCAACACGCTCGTTAGACTCCGTGATCGGTAGCCAAAATGGTGTGCGCAATGCCGATTGGACATTCCAACTGTCGAGCTGCGCGATACTGGCAGTAGCATGACGGGTCGTTTAGACAACTTTGCCAGCCGTTCTAGACGTCCAACTGGATTCGAACGACTGGCACGGGTCGCCGGCATAGCGATGAAGGTGAAATGGACTCGCTTCCTCTGCGGCAGCTCGAACAAGTCAGGATGTTTGACGTGATAGAAAAAACGACCCGCGCGTATTTGCATGAGATGCGCTCGCTTGCTGTAGATCGAGATGGCATCGAGCACCTCGTCGGACTCACCCTCGATGAGACGGTGTTCTACATCAGGTTTTTCCAGGCACCCGTAAGTGGAGACTTTCCGTCGAGGATGGACACAGAACGGTATCTGAAGCTCCAATTCAGGCACGAGACTTCACGTCTTTCAGTCATCAGTGCGGAATCGCAGTTGAAGAAGGAAAGGCCGCCCCTGACGTAGTGGCCCCTCTCATTGGAGTCGATGCGTGTTCCTGAGACGCTTGTCGGGCCAATTGCGAAAAACCTGCCCCCGACCTGACCAGTCGTGGGAGCTAGCATTCGGCGTGACGATGGACGCGAGCGCGACCGATTTACCACTGGCGATCAGATCGTCGCGCGATGCGAAATAGGTCCTTCGCCAGTCGCGCCAGAAGTAGATGATGACCGCGAACATGGTTCCGGTATGCAGCATGACGGGCAGCAGCGTCATCGCGGGCGTTGTGGGGTCGAGCCCCAAGAGCTTCTCAGCGAGGATCACATGGGCGGAGCTGGATACGGGCAACAGTTGCGCAAGGCCCTGCACCAGGGCGAGGAGAAGGATGTCGAGAAAGCTCATTCGGCGCCGGGCACAGCCGTCAGGGATGTCGTGGCGTGCACGCCAGCAGATTCGGCTCGCCGGCCAGGTCGAGCAGTCGACAGCTTCGGCGAGTAGAACTCACCCGAGCGCGGCACCAACCGCAACAGCCTGCAGGGTAGTTCACCAACAGCAACAGTAGCGAGGATCGCAGTGAGTCTCGAACACAACTGGAAGGTCGAAAGCTTTGCGGGACAAATCAAGACTGCGAAGGCTGAGGTGGACCTTATCTACGCGGGCAAGGGCCATTGGTCAGCGTCGTCGACTGTGCCCGCGGGCGAGATATCGCTGGCTGCGCCTGGAGGTGTGAGTTGGCCGCGCCTGGAGAGATTGATGAGAGTCCTCGTTGCGCTCGGTATTGTTCAGGCCAAGGTGATATTCAGAGGCTTGCCGCCCGCGTTTGCGGCGAACTCCACAACGACTGCAGTAAGCGCGGGAGCAGCGGGTGGACTCGAACAGTATGCGAAGGTCGTCGCCTTCTCCGAACGGGCGAGATCTCCCAGGACGGAGGTCGAGCTGGAATTTGGACGCGACGGCCTGTGGTACGTATATGCCGTCGGTCCGGATGGGCGGCATGCGCTCACGCCAATTTTCGGGGAAGGCTGGGGCCGCATCGAAGGGCTCTTGCAGGTTCTCGCAGGCGCTGGACTGACAGAAGCCCGCGTCTGGTTCGAGGGAATGCCGCCGGCGTTGGTCGTGGCAGACAGCCAATAGGACGACCAATAGGTCGGCGGCAGCCTCGCTGATCGGCCGATTGCAGCCGTTCGGCTATTTCGGCCATCGGGCAGTGCCGCTGGAACCGACGACGCGGTACCAGACTCCCCGTCACGCGAGCCGGACAAAATTCGACAACCACGCTGCGCAAGTGCGTGCACTTGTACAGGTGCCATTCGATCACTCAGCCTTGCGAGAGACGACGACGCTTGGCAGTGATGCCGATGACACAAAAGCGACCGCGAGCCTGCAATCGATCTGGATCGTCGAACTTTTCAGCCGCCGTCCAATCGGCAGGCCATGGCTGACCGTGCCGATCGACCTGGCCACCCGAACCATTCCCGCGTTCTTCGTCGGTTTGGAGCGACCGAGCACAGCCACGGTGGCTTTCTCGCGACTATCCGCTAACGGGTATCGTCGTCGGCCCCCCGCCCCGCCGTCCTCTACTCGGTTGCACGATCAATGCATTTGGCGCTGAACATCGTGCGAATGCAGTCGCTAAGGCGTCCAGCACGAATGTGACACGTGCATTCGGCCTCAGCGTGGCATGCTAGAACCGACACATTCTTTACCGACGAACCCTTCGCCTCCCTTGCGCTCAATTTGGGCTGGAAAGAACTGGAGTTAGGCGATCAAATGGGGTGGAAATTGGCTAGCACGTCCAGGGAACTCGACAATTGATGGTGGTCGTCTGTCAGTGGACGTAGTAGCGGCGGTTGTCGGCCATCCAGTCTTCGTCCCCGAGATTGGGCCAAGTCTTCGAATTGAATCCCGGCGCGGCCTGCAGGCGGGTCTTGTCAATGTCGACGATGTGGTCGTCCTTCGGGCCAAGCGCGAGCAGATCCCATGGCACCGCATGGAATTTGTCACCGACGCCCAGGAACCCGCCGGTGGACACGATGGCCAGCTTGATCGTGCCGTTGCCGTCAACCATCAGGTCGCGGATGTCGCCGATCTTCTCTCCGGACTTGTTGCGCACTTCCGACCCGATGATCATGCTTATGCGATGCGACCGTTCCCAGTCGTGGCGTTCGGCTGGGCCCATCCTGGGCGCACTCGCCTGGGCGAGTCCGGACAAGGGCGTGGCGAGCAAGGCGGCGGCGAGCGAGGTGGCCGTCAGCGCGCGGGCGTGGATCATGGGTTCCTTTCGAGAAGGGGGACAGGCGCCGGAGCATGGCCTCAGAGGCGGGAGCGCAAGCGCCATGCCCAACAGTAGACCAGTTTTCTAGCCTCGGGCTGTTTCAACTCCCCCACCTGCGTACGCGAAGATGCCTGGTTCGGCTCGCGCCGAGCGGTTGCTGTTGGGCAACAGGCTAGGATCCAAAGTCCTGGTATCGGAGTCCGGGGGAAGTCAACTTGAGGTGCGGCGTGCCTCGGCTTATTGGCAGGGAGACAGCATGGGATTTGAATGTGTAGCTGGACTAGTTGGTTGAATCCAGTCCGCTGCGGCCTCGCCGCCGCCGCCGCCGCCGCCGCCGCCGGCGACGGACCGTCGCCAATAGGCTCTATCAGCTGTGATGCCGATCGGCTAGAAGCAGCTGTTCGGGTACCCTCGAGAATCAGGGCGCCGTCGCCGACGTCAAGGTAGCCACGCCGATTGGGAGCTTTCAAGTTTCTGCGCAAGGGGTGCGATGTTCTTGTTTCGCTGGATGTCGTACTGGCCGCTGGGCCTGCTCCACGTCGGCGGTGGCCTGCTCGGCTGGCTCGTGTGGATGTGCTCGCCGACTTATCGTCGACGACTACGCAGGAATGCGGAACAGGCGGGCGTGCCGGCGCGCGCTTGGCACCGCTCTATCGGCGAGGCAGGCCGCATGGTGGCCGAGACACCGTGGCTATGGCTGCGCGCCGATAACGCCGCACTTGCGCGCAAGGTCACTTGGCTCAACCCGGGAGCGCTGGACGCGGCCGTCGCTGATCGCCAGCCGCTTGTGATCCTGACTCCGCACATGGGCAGCTTCGAGGTCGCGGCGCGTGCGTACACGGCGCGCTATGGTCACATCCAACCTTTCACCGTCCTGTATCGGCCCGCACGCCAACGCGTGTTGCGCGAACTTCAGGAACAGGCACGCCAGCGTCCCACCATGCCTACCGCTCCGGCCAATCTCGCAGGAGTTCGGCAGATGCTGCGCGCACTTAAGCGTCGCGAATCCGTTGGCTTGCTGCCCGACCAAGTGCCACCCGAGTCGCAGGGCGTCTGGGCGCCATTCTTCGGCAAGCCGGCTTACACGATGACGTTGGCTATCCGACTGGTACAGCAAACCGGCGCTAGTTGCCTAGTGCTGCGGTGCGAGCGGCTGCGGCGCGGCGCAGGCTATGTCGTCCACGTGTCGCAGCTGGTGCGAGCTCTGCCCGAGGGCACCGACACAGCTGCTTTGATTGAGGCGGCCACTGTCATCAACGAGACGATGGAACAGGTCATCCTCAGCGACCCCAGCCAATACATGTGGGCGTACAACCGCTACAAGGCCCCCCGAGCCTCCAAGACAACTGAGCCTGGTGCAGTTGATGTCAGCGCGTTGCGCTGACCGCAACGATCCGTGAAGCTCTCCGGGTTCGGCGTGAACCGAGCCGGAGCCGCCATGTGCCAGGGGGTATCCGACGAACGCTGGTGCTTTTCGCGAGCTGTGCTGGCCGGGAACTTTTTTCCTCAAGGCCACGATGATTTCGACGGTGTGCTACATCAAGGGCTCGTACAGGATCTGGTATGGCAACGAAAAGCACAGAGGCCCAGGTGGGAGTCTTCGTCTTGCTGGGCGTCATCGCTCTGGCATTCCTGGCGCTGAAGGCCGCGAACCTCACCAGCTTGTCCACCGCGAAGACCTACACCGTACGGACCCGTTTCGACAACATCGGCGGCCTGAAAAGGGGCGCGGTGGTGCGCAGCGCGGGCGTGTCTGTCGGACAGGTGACCTCGATCACGCTAGACAAGAAAACGTACCAGGGGCTGGTGATCATGAAGGTCAACGACGGTGTGCTGTTCCCCATCGATTCGTCAGCCAAGATTCTCACCGCAGGCTTGCTGGGCGACCAGTACGTGGGCATCGAGCCCGGCTCCGATGACAGGAACCTGATCAATGGCGATTTGATCAAGCAAACCCAGTCCGCCGTCGTGCTCGAGAATCTGATAGGCCAGCTGATCTTCAGCAAGGCTGCCGACGCCGGCTCTGGTAGCACGCCCGCGCCAGGCGCCTCGGTTGCTCCTGCTCCGGCCGTTGCATCAAGCCCCGACGCGTTACGTTAGCCTGCGGGAACCCCTTGCGCTTAGCCAGGTCCAACGCGTGAGCGAGTCAGCCGTTTTGGCCTTGCATCCCGGGCATCTTGCCCTGCGTAGAGTTGGTGCTCGCGTGCGTGGACTCGCGGTCGCATGTTCAGATCGCCCACGATGCCGGCAAGTATGAGGAGCTCGCCGCTCCAAAGAACCGGATGGACGGCGGCGGGCTCACGCGGGGAGAGTTCAGCACGGCGAAATTGAAGATTCTCAATGCGCCCTATGATGCGGGATGTCGGCGGGTTCCAGCTGTCCGACGCCAGCTTCCGGGGCCACTTTTTCGACGCGACTGATCGGCTGAGCGCCTTCAGGAAGGGCATGCATGGCCGCACGCTCGACAACGTGCAGTTCGCGCACGGCAATTCCTCTGCCTTCGACCCCGTAAAAGGGGTGATTTCATCATGACCACGGCTACTCTCGACCGACTCACCCACCTCATCCACGACAAGTTCGGCGTCGCACTCGACGTCATCGATCCCGACGCTCCGTTCGCCAGCTACGAGCTGGATTCCCTCACCGTTGCCGAGCTGATGTTCGAGATCGACGACGCGTTCCACGTGACGGTACCCGACGAGGCCGCCACCACCGTGACCACCTTGCGCGAACTCGGCGTGCTGATCGACGGTCTACCGGCGCAAATCAAGAAGGCCTGAACGATGACGTCCGCAGCGCGCATCGGCGTCGCCGGCATTGGGCTCACTAGCCCACTTGGCGAACAACTCGAGAGCAACTGGGAACGCCTGATCGCGGGCCGCGGCGCCGTCGGCCGCATGTCGTTTGACGGCCTTGGCGACATTGCCGCGGCGCAGGTTACGGCCGATGTCTCGCAGGTGCTCAGTAGGTTGCAGCAGGTCGGCACGGAGCGCGTCAGTCAGATGGCGTTGGGCGCCGTGCGCAAGGCGATGGCCGACGCGGCGGTCGACGTTTGGGTCGATCCCGAGCGCGTGGGCCTCTACCTGGGTACCGGCATGGGGGGCGCGGCCACGATGGACGCCGGATTCGCGGCGCTCTATTCCGGCGGCCGCGTGCCGCCACTGACTGTGCCTGCGGGCATGGTCAACGGCGCCGCCGCGGTGGCGGCGATCCATGCGGACATCCGCGGCCCGGTCATCACCTACGCTGTCGCCTGTGCATCGAGCTCGGTGGCCATCGCCGAGGCAGCGCATGCGCTTCGGCGTGGCGAGGTCGACGTCGCGATCTGCGGTGGTGTCGAGGCCCCGCTCGCGCGCGGCACTGTTGCAGCTTGGCAGGCGTTACGCACCCTGGCGCCGCCCGACGAGATGGACGTCACGCACACCTGCCGCCCGTTCGCGGCCAACCGTACCGGCCTGGTACTCGGCGAGGGCGCCGCCTTCATGGTGCTGCGTCGCGAAGAGGACCTGCCCAACGCGCCACGCGCGTGGCTGGCCGGCTCGGCCGTGCGTTGCGACGCGTTGCACCTGACCAATCCGCAAGTACGCGGGCAAATGGCCACGCTGCGCGCGGCGCTCCTCAGCAGCGGCCTGGGGCCGGCCGACATCGGCTATTGCAATGCGCACGGCACCGGGACGATCGCCGGCGACCCGATTGAGTGCGAGGCGTTGCGCGAGGTCTGGGGCGAGTACGCGTCCAAGCTGCGCGTCAGCTCCACCAAGGCTGCCCATGGCCACTTACTGGGCGCGGGGGGCGCGCTGGAGGCCGCGTTGACGGTGCTGGCGTTGCAAAAGGGCGTCGTGCCGCCGACGCTAGGCGTCACGACCATAGACGCTCGTTGCGCCGGCCTGTCCCACGTGCTGGGCGAGGGCCAGTCCGCACCCGACCTGCGTCACGCGATCAGCAACTCGTTCGCGTTCGGCGGCACCAACGTGACATTGGTTTTCAGCCGCGCGTGATGCGAACTCGCGCCGCCGTCCTTGCGGGCCTGGTGTCGGCTGCCGGAGCGCATGCGCAGGACGCCGATGCTTTGCATTGGAGCGGCGACCTGGGCCTTGGCGGTGAGCGCACCCAGGCGTCCGCACCCGGCGCATCGGCACGCAACTGGCTGCTGCCGTACGCTTATGGCGACCTGGGGCGGCTCTTCGTCCGTGAGGACACCTTCGGCGCCAAGCTGGTTCCTGTAGGCTGGGGCGCACTGGAGGTCGTGGGGCGGGTCAGCACGGAAGGCAGCGACGGCGACGGCCCAAGGCTGTCGCATCGCCGCAATCCGCGCCCGTTCGGCTTCGGCACGTTCCAGGAGACGCCGTGGGGCGGCTTCTTTTTCGACGCATTTGCCGATACGGTTTCTGGCGGGACGTTGCTCGAGGTGTCGTATGCGGCCGAGCTGGCGCTGGGCCCCGTGACACTGTACCCGCAGGCTGGCGTTACACACCGCAGCGCGCGCTACGTTGCGCATCTGTATGGAGAGGCTGCGTACTCACCGGGTGCCTCGACGACGCCAGTTCTGCAACTCTCGGGCGAACTGCCGTTGACCGACAACTGGGTGATTCTGGCGCATGCCCAATACGAGCTGTTTGATCGCGCGATTCGCGACAGTCCACGCGTTGCGACGAGCTCGCGAGCATCCGCGCTTCTCGTCTTGGCGTGGCGCTTCAAATGAGGGCGACGCCGTAGAGGGCTTGTTTCACTACGCATTTCCGCTGTTCGGTGAATGGATGGAGCCCGAGTTCATACGCGGACTACTGTTGCGGTTTCCGCATGACGCTGGACGCCCTTTTCTGTCCGGGCAGTCGAGGGGAAGTCGATCCAAACTCTGTGTTTTGGCCGTGCCCGTCTAGGCCGGCTTCTCAGGTGGGTGCCTCAATTCAGGATGGGCTTCCAGCGCACTTGCAAGCACGGGGTCGAGCGTGTCCCAATTAACCTCGGCGGCCACGCGCGCATAGATCCAATGGATCAACGGATTGCGGTGGGCGCCGTAGTTGGTCAGGGGAACCAGTTCGTGCCCGAGGTCGATCTTGGGACCGTAGCCGGTCTGGCCGCTTTGCAGCACCGTCGCGCCCAGATGAATCGCGTGATCCACCGCGGCGTCCCACAGCCGGAAATAGAGCATCCACTCTCGCGGCGTGCGGTAGTCAATGCCGATGAACTTGTTGATCAGCCATCCCGGCAACTCGAAGCACATCATGAACGCAACGGGTTGCAAGGTGATCGGCGAGCGCAGCACGATGAAGCTCGTGCTTGACTCGGCTGCGACGATTCCGAAGAATCGGCGGTTCAACCGTTCAAACCGTGTCGTCGCCTTCTCGTAGGTCTGCCAGAACAGCGCAAATAACGTGTCCAGCGTGGGATCGTCGGGCTGACGAATCACTTCAACTCCAAGATCGATCGCCTCCTTGCTGCGCCTGATCTTCTTCTTGAGCTGATGCCGCCGCTTGCCGCCGAGAGATTGCAGGTAATCCTCCCGCGACCCGTGCAGCGCGACGGCGGTGCCCGGAAAGCTCACGAGACGGAACATCCCGGCGTCGCGCGCGAGCGAACCCAACGCCTCGTCCCACGCGGCTCCGAAGTCCTTCCAGACGCGCACGCTGGCGCGTTGGCGTCGCATCTCGGCCCGTAGCGCCGTGTCGATGCAGCGCAGCGCAGCCGGGACGTCGATGCCGGGCGCCAGTCCGATCCATCCCTCCTCCGCACACGGCGATCCGACGAACAGCGTGCGCTGGGCTCGCAGCCAGGGAAACACGTGACCGAGAGCCGAAACCCAGGGCAGAAGCGCCGGCGGAACCACCAGGCGCATCGGCACGTCCATGAGGAACGCCGGCACCAGACCCACGGTTGTCGAGCCCTGCGTCAGCAACAGATACCGAAACGAAAACTGATCGTCCAGCCCGCTCTGTTCGAGCGCGCTGTACCACCACGCGCCTTCGCGTGGCGGCGCGAAGAACTGCGTCCACGTCGACGCAGGAATGTCGGCCGCGCGATCTACCCAGACGACCTCGAAGGGAGATGTGGTCATCCGCCAGTCGCCAGTACGACGCAGCCGCCGACAATGCAGGCGATGCCCAGCCGTCGCGTGATCGGCAGCGATTCGCCGAGCAGCCAGGCTGCCCCGAGCGCCACCGCCACGAAGCTCATGGCTCCGAGCGAATACGCCACGCTGACATCGAGCCGCTGCAGAGCCGCGGTATAGAGCAGCGCCTCGACCACGAACAACGCCACGCCCGTGCCGATCCAGCGCACTCGCCGGGCCGGCCGCCGGCTCGACTGCTTCAGGCAGATCTGCGCCAGGCCTTCGACCCCCGTGCATGCCAGCACCAGCAACATGCCGACCAGCCGGGCGCTCATCGCGCTTCCGGTCGCGTCGGTTCGATGCTGACCAGGACGACACCGACAAGCACCAACAACACGCCGAGTCCCTTGTGGAGATCCAGGCGCTCGCCGAAGAGCCACGCCG
>FSWG01000165.1_pt1 | contig 16987 bp, 8 predicted proteins | sample 1637941 | NCBI WGS metagenome assembly FSWG01 (sample SAMEA3914789, study PRJEB12502) | metagenome | biome: forest; material: soil | place: Canada | collected 2011-07-03 | depth 0.3 m | reverse complement strand
TCGCCTTGTCGCGAGTGATACCTGTTCGTCATGCAGGGATCATCGGCAATGGGCACGACGGACGCGATGTCTCTCGCAGACACCTGCTTGTCAATTTCCGACAAATCAGTGAATGCCCTGTGCCCGGAACCCATCGCATGACATCCCGTTCCAAGAAAGCCCCGGTTCGCTACTTCTCGCTGCTTCGAGATTTCCTGCGCCAGCAAGGCGTGGATACGACACTGCTGCTGCACATGGCGGGCATCGAAGAGGCGCTCTTCGACCAGCGAGATGCGATGCTGGTGCCGACGCAGATCGAGGCGTTCATCGCCTCCGCACGGCGCTTGACGGGCCGCGGCGATCTCGGCTTCGAGCTGGGAAGCCTGATCAAGATGAATTCGCACGACCTCCTCGGTTACGGCATGCTCAGTTGCCGCACATTCGACGAGGTGATGCGTCTGGTCGTGCGCCACTATCACCTGATGACCGAAACCGTCGCATTGCGGTATCGCCGGTCCGGCGCATACGGCGAGGCCACCTACACGCCCTACACGAGCATGCCGATCGAGGCGCTGCATTTCCATTACGAATTGCTCGCCACGGCGCATTGCAACCAGGTTCGTCTGTTCCTCGGAGCGGACACGCCTGCGTACGACGTCCATCTGTCGATGCCCGAGCCGGCGCATGTGGCTCGCTATCGTGCATTGACTCCGGTCCGGTTTCACTTCGACGCCGGCGCGCCACCTGGCGTGCGCGTGATCATGGGCGCCGACCTGCTCGACTTCACGCTGCCCATGGCCAACGCGCGCGTCGTGCAGGAGGTCGACGAACGCTGCGAAGCCCTGGGTCAACGCGCTCCGGCGAGCGGTGAGGGCTGGGGTGATCTCATCACGATGATGCTGCGCGAGGCGGTCGGACAAGCATTGACCCTGGACGAGCTGGCCGAGCGGCTCAGCCTGTCCGCACGAACGATCGATCGGCACCTCAAGAACGAGAATCTTCAGTTTCGCGATCTCTCGCAAAAGGTTCACTTCGAGCGTGCTTGCGAATTGCTGAGCCAGCCTGACTGCAGCGTCAACCAAGTCGCCTTGAATCTGGGGTTTTCCGACACCGGGAATTTCAGTCGCGCATTTCGTCGCGTCGTCGGTCTCACGCCGAGCGAATTTCAACGCACGGTCTCCGCTCAACTGACCACCAAATCCTGAGGTTTTCCGCGAACTTTGCGGGATGACGCGGCGCGTGTTCGCTTGCCGCGGAATGTCCCGCCCCCTCGGCCCTCACCCCATGGCCGTCAGGTCGACGGGCGTGATGAACGCGTGATGGCAGTACGCTAGATACCGATCCATGGCGGTGCGCCAGTTCTCGATCGCAAGCACTTCGCCGCTATCGCGATAGAAGACGATGTCGCCACGCACGATCAGCAGCGCAACGACCGCCCCCCCGTCTCCGAAGACCGAAGGCGTGCGCGCGATTGCGGCGGGGATGTGCACCAGGCTCCCCGGCCCGGCGATCCAGTCCTCTTCGAGCTGAGTCCAGCGCCCCGCCACCGTGTAGACGATGGTGCTGCCCGAATGATGGCAGCGCGGCAGGCTCGAGAGATTCGCGGCTCTGAACAACATGATCATCTCGCCGCGTGCCGGATCGAGCCGAAAGTACTTGACGTGGATCTGGTTGCTATAGGGGGCCAGCGGAACCCATGGAATCGACTCGTCATCGACAAGGGAAACGCCGATCGCCGAGAAGGCGTCTTTCGCCGACTCTGGCTTGGGCGATACGCGCTTTTTCGCTCTCGGCTTGAGTGCGCCGACGGGCTTCTGACGGGTGGGCATACGGCGATCTTCGACTGGAATGTTCGTCTCCGCGATATCAGTTGCTGACACCCGTCTGTCAATTTCGGACAACTGCGGGTTGTGTCGGCGGACAACCGAAGGTGACCGCACGATCCACACGCTGGACAACGCGATGCAGGCAATCACCAGGCGAATTGGTAGACGACGATCGCTAGCCTCGGTAGCGGTCTTGCCGACGCTCATGAAAATTTCGCGCCGGAATCGACTCGCGAATCATGTCAAGCGCTTGCGCGCCGCATCGCTCAACCAGGCGGACAAGCGCTCGAGCGGCCAGTCTTCCCGCAGCGCCCGTCGCGTCACGGCCTGGGCGCTCTCGGGCGCGAGGCCGCCGAGCGGGGGATCCCGGTCGAGGTTGGTGGGAAACGCATAGCCTTCTGCGCAGGCAGCCACGGCGCGATCGGCGTCCGCACGATCGAGCGCGTCCTCGTGAAGAAGCGAGCGCAACGCCGGATAGAGCGCGAGCACCATGCGATCCCGGTCGACCGATTCCATGGCGCGGCCGAAGGCGGACGACACCTGGAGCAGGTTCGCCATGCGCTGGATGCCGGTCGACCGGTTGTCGCCGGCGGCGTGCATCAGTGCCGGATTGAAGAACACCGCGTCGCCCTTGGCGAGTGGCAGCTGCACGCGGTTTTCCATGAAGTGGCGGCGGAACTCCTCGCGGTCAGCCACGAGGTAGCCGGGCAGGAACTTCTGCGAATGGGGCAGGTACAGCGTGGGCCCGCTCTCGACCGGCATGTCGACGTGGGCCACCGCGCCCTGCAGGGTGAGCATCGGGGACAGCCGGTGCACGTGGGCCGGGTAGCGCTCCGCCTGTGCCGCGGTGCAGAAGCCGAGGTGGTAGTCGCGATGCGGAGTCTGCGCCGCGCCGCCGGGGCGCACATTGTTCACCTGCGAGGTGACCTGGTACGCGGGCCCCAGCCAGGCCTCGCAGGCGAGCGCCAGCATGTCGTTGCCGTAGTAGCGCGCGAAGGCGACGGGATCGAGGAGGCACAACTTCTCCAAGGCGTTCCAGACGCGGTCGTTCGCACCCGCGTTCGCGAAGTGATCGCCCCGGCTGCTCCGGGTGCGCTCCCGGGCTATGATCTGCTGGAACCTGGCGGAGACGTCGTCGACCACCGATGACGACAGCGCGCCCTGCAGGACGAGGATCCCGGGACCGTGTTCCCAGACATCGGCCCACTCGCCCATGATCGCCGGGCCGAATCCGTCGTCCTCGCGCAGACGGGCGCGCATCGCCTGGCAGTCGTAGATCGGCACGTCGTCGAGGAGGCGCCCGGCGTTGGGACAGGCCGCCGGGTCGGTGCGGTGGCGGAGCAACGCGCGCAGCTCGTCGAGATGAGCGTCGGCTGCGTGCAGCCAGCGCGATGATATCGAGGAGGTCATCGATGTCTCCTTGTTTGGTGCAGTGATTGAAGTGTAGGGACGCCGCCGCGCCGCAGGACGTCGAAGACACCTCAAAAACACCTTGAGCGCCCCTGCGATCGCTGCCATTGCCGCTCGGCCGTTGCGCAGCACCTCTAGGGTTCGCCGCATCCAGCGTTCTATCGCATTGCGCGATGATCCGCGCCGTGGGATGCGGCGCCCGCGCTCGCCGCGACGAAAAACAGGAGACACGAATGCTGCTCACCCTTCGCCTGTTCGCGCTGGCCGCGCTGGCCCTGGTCGCCGGAATCGCGAACGCCGATGACCTGCATCGCGGCCGCAACCCCGCGCCGCCGAAAGTGATTCTCGATACCGACTTCAACACGATCAGCGACGACGGGCAGGCGCTGGCGATGCTGGCCCAGCTCGATGCCGCCGGCAAGCTGGATCTGCTGGGCGTCACCATCGCGACCGGCAACGCGTGGCTGGAGCAGGAGACCTCGGACGCGCTGAAGGCGGTCGAGCGGCTGGGCATCGATCGGTTGGTCGGGGTCTACGTCGGCGCGAAGTATCCGCTGCTCCACGACTACGACGCCTACCTGTACGAGGTGGCGACGCTGGGGGCGCCGATCGACTACGTGGGTGCGTTCGCGAGCCCGCCGCCGACGTCCCCGAGCGACCTCGTTCCGCCGCCGGACGGCTTCGCGACGCATACCCGGCCGCGGTCGCAGCGCGCGGTCGACTTCATCATCGAGCAGATCCACCGCTATCCGCACCAGGTGTCGATCCTGGAGATCGCGCCGCCGACCAATCTCGCGATGGCGATCCGCGAGGATCCCGGCATCGTGCCGCTCATCAAGCAGGTGGTGACGATGGCCGGGCAGATCTACGTGGCCGGCAACGCCTACAACGACATCCCCGAATTCAACTGGTGGACCGATCCGGAGGCGGTGAAGATCGTGCTGCGCGCCGCGATCCCGAAGGTGATCGTGCCGCTGGACCTGACCAACAACGTGCCGTTGACCAAGTCGGTGTACCTGCAGATCGCGAACCACCGGCCGGTGACGCCGATCACCAGGCTGTACACCGACGCGTACGCCCCGTTCTTCGGCTCGGCGCCCCCGCCGTATCCGCTGTACATCTGGGACACCACGGCGCTCGGCTACCTGGTCGATCCGACGTTCGCGACCGCCACGCGCACCTTGTGGGTGGACATGAGCACCACCTTCGACGCCAACTACGGCAAGTCCATCGTGTACGACAGCGATCCGACGCCGGCTATCCCGCTGCTGCAGCCATCGACGGTCGTGTTCGCGTTCGACACCGCGCGCTTCTACGCGTTCTACGTCGACCTGCTGACCCGGCCGGTGCCGGTGCGCGTCGATGGAGGCCGAGAACACTGAGCCGTCCGGCCGGCTCTCTCCCGGTTGGGCTCGGCCGCTCAGCCGGCCATCAAAGCGCCCGGCCGAACCTTGGCGAGGATTCGTCTCAGTTCCGCTTCGTCCAGTGGCTTGACGAGATGGAGGTCGAAGCCGGAGTCGATGACCGCCTGCTTCGCCGCGGCGTCTCCCCATCCCGTTGTCGCAATGACCGTGACGGCGCGACCCCATGCCAACGACCGCAGTCTCTTGCAGGCCTCGTAGCCATTGAGCCTGGGCATGCCGATATCCAGCAAGATGACGTTCGGCCTGAATTCCTCCGCCGCCTCGAGGCCGGCCAGCCCGTCATAGGCCGTCCGGACGTCGTGGCCTGCCAGGGTCAACAACTGCGAGAGCGAATCCGCGCCGTCCACGTTGTCGTCGACGACGAGGACGCGCAGCGCGCACGTCGCCGCAGCGGCCGCAGCCGCGGCCTTCGATTCCTCGACGAGCACCGGAGGCGTCGCAAGGGTCGGCAGGATCACGCCGAATTCGCTCCCCTGCCCCGGGCCGGCGCTGCTGGCTTCGATCTTTCCCTCGTGCATCACGACGAGCCGCTTCGCGAGGGACAGTCCGATGCCCAATCCGCCCCGAGACCTCGTCAGGGCGCTCTCCACTTGCGAGAACATGTTGAAGACCTCGCCCAGCTGCGACGCGGCGATGCCGATGCCGTTGTCGCGAACCGTGACCCGGACCTCGGCGTCTCTCGCCTCGATGACGACGTCGATGCGCCCGCCCTTGTCCGTGTATTTCGCGGCGTTGGTGATCAGGTTCATGAACACCTGCGACAGCCGCGTCAGATCGGCCTGGACGAAGATCGGAGCAGCGGGCTGGCTGAGCACGAGTTCATGGCCATGCTCCTCGATCAGCGGCCGGCTCGATTCCACCGCGAGCGCGAGCACGTCAGACAGTTCGACCGGAGCCCGTCGCAGCTCGATTCGCCCCTGGTTGATGCGCGTGACGTCCATCAGGTCGTCGATCAGGCGAACCATGACGCGCACCTGGCGCTCGATGACGCTGCTGGCCCAGCCGATCTCCTTGGTTCCCGACGTCTTGAGATTGAGGATCTGCACCGCATTGCGCACCGGCGCCAACGGATTGCGGAGCTCGTGAGCGAGCGTGGCGAGGAATTCGTCCTTCCTGCGATCTGTTTCCAGCAACTCCGATTCGAGCCGCTTCAATTCGGTGATCTCCACCATCACGACGGCCACCGTATGCTCGCCCGCCTCGTCGACATGCGGCTCCAGGAACGCGCCAAAGTGCCGGCTCCCGGCATCCGCGTCGTTCGCGAGCGCGAACTCGAACGAGACGCGCTCCCCCGCGAACGCGCGCCGCAGGCGCGGACGTGCGAGCGTCCAGGCTTCCTTCATCACCGCCGATGCAGGCCGGCCCAGGATGGCGAGCACGGGCAGGCCCAGCATCTGCGCGATCGATTCATTTGCAAATCGAAAGGTCTCCCCGGGCTCGATGACCGCCAGCCCGATCCGGGCCGCGCTCGTGACGGTCCGAAGGAATCGCTCGCGCTCGCGCAACGCCTCTTCCGACCTCACCCTTTCGGTGATGTCCCGAAACAGGATGGCGATCCGGTCCGTGCCCGGGCCATTCAGGCTGAAGGCATAGATCTCGACCGAGCGGCCCAGCGCCTTGATTTCGCCCTGGCGGCGCCTGGCCTCCCCGGACGTCGCCACATCGGCAAACGTTTCGAGCCACTGCGGTTCGGCCTGCGGCAGCACCTCGCTCAGGCGCCGGCCTTCGACATCCGCGAGGCCGGAATGCTTCTGGAACGCGTGGTTGCACTCGGCGAAGACGAAATCGACCGCATGCTCGCCCGATGTGCCTGCCACCCGCTGCAAGACGCAGAAGCCTTCGTCGATGGAATGAAACAGCGTGCGATACCGACCCTCGCTGTCGCGCAAGGCCTGCTCCGCCTGGCGCCGCTCGGTCGTGTCCCGGATCGTTCCCAGCACGTGGCCCTTGCCGTCCGGATCCTTGACGCAGCTGCCGTCCAGCTCGATCCAGCGCGTATCGCCCCGGCGCTGAAGGATCCGCCCCTCGAAATGGAAGGGCTCCTGTTCCTCGCGCGTCCGGGCCACGGCCAGCGCGAACGCGTCCTGGTCATCCGGAACGACCAGGGCGGCGATCGCCTCGGAGGATCCCGGACAGTCGTCGTGCGGCACTCCGAACACCGATATCGCCCAATCGTTCTCCCAGATCCACGTGTCTTCGGAAGGCTGCCACGCCCAGATGGCCAGTTCCACCGCATCGGTTGCCAGGCGCAGGCGAGCGTCGCTGCCGCGAAGCGCCTCCGTGCGCTCCACCACGCGGCGATCCAGTTGCTCGTTGAGTTCGCGCAGTTCCTCTTCGACTCGCCGCCTCTCCGTGACCTCCGCCAGGAGCGTTCGATTGGTGATCGTGACCTCGCGGCCCTTGCGATGAAGTTCGGCGAATATGGCGACCTTCGATCGCAGCACCGCCGCGTTGACGGGCTTGTGCAGATAGTCGACGGCGCCGCTGCCGTAGCCTTCGAGGACGTGCTGGTCCTCGTTGTAGTAGGCCGTGAGGAAGATGATCGGGACCTGCGCCGTCTTCTTGCGTCCCTTGATGATCTGGGCGAGTTCGAAGCCCGTCATGCCGGGCATCCGGACATCCAGGATAAGCAGCGCGAACTCTTCGGCGACGAGAGCCAGCAGCGCCTGGTCGGCGGACTCGGCGCGAACGAGCCGGTAGCCCGGCGCATCGAGCAGCGACTCGAGCACCGTGAGGTTCTTGGGCTCGTCGTCGACGATCAGGATGTTGATGGGCGCCGACTCGACCGTGGAAAAAATCGCACCGGCCGACGCCGATGACGCCTGTCGAGGCTCAGCGGGTTCTGGCATCACCATCTCGTAGTCTCCGCGGTTCACTTCACATGGCCGAGCAGATCGGCCTGTGCGAACTCCATCATCGCTCTTTATCGGAACAGCCAGACCCGCATGAGCGACAACAATTGGTCAGTGTTCACGGGTTTGGCGATGTAGTCGCTGGCGCCGGCGTCCAGGCATTTCTCGCGGTCGCCCTTCATCGCCTTGGCGGTCAACGCCAGGATGGGCAACATGCGGAACTTGGGCTTGAGCCGAATCTCGCGCATGGTCTCGTAGCCGTCCATTTCCGGCATCATGATGTCCATCAGCACCATGCTGAGATCGGGGGTGGCCTCGATCAGCTCGATCGCGTGCCGCCCATTGGTGGCGCTGATCACGTCGACTTCGTTGTTCTCGAGTACCGACGTCAAGGCGAAGATGTTGCGCGCATCGTCGTCCACGACCAGCACCTTGCGGCCGCGCAGCACTTCCCTGCCGCCATGCAGCCGCTCGAGCATCTCCTGCTTGGCCTTGGGCAGCTCCGTCACCACGCGGTGCAGGAACAAGGCCGTCTCGTCGAGCAGGCGCTCGGGCGACTGCACGTCCTTGAGGACGATGCTCTTGGCCAGGTCCTTCAGCCGCGCGGTGTCGTCCGCGGTCAGGTCCTTGCCGGTGAACACGACCACCGGCACGTCGGCCAAGGCCGGTTCGGCATGCAACTTGTCGAGCAACTCGAACCCGGTCATGTCCGGCAGGCGCAGGTCGAGGACGACGCAGTCGAACGAGCGGTCGCGCATCGCGCTCAACGCCTCCTCGCCCAGGCCGACGGCGACGGTCTCGATGTCGTCGTGATCCAGCAATTCGACGATGGAGGCGCGCTCGATGTCGTTGTCCTCGACGATGAGCAGTCGCTTCGTTCGCGGCGCGGAGAAGTCCTTGATGCGATCGAAGGCCGCCTCCAGCCCCGAAGTCGTCGGCTCCTTGACGAGATAGGCGAATGCGCCGTGGGCCAGCCCGTGCTGGCGCTCCTCTTCCAGGGTCACGATCTGCACGGGGATGTGGCGCGTGGCCGGATCCAGCTTGAGCTGGTTCAGGACGGTCCATCCCAGCATGTCGGGCAGGAAGATATCCAGCGAGATGGCCGTCGGCCTGAACTGCCTTGCCAGCGCCAGCGCGTGCGCGCCCTTGGTGGCCACGATGCCCTTGAAGCCCTTGTCGCGTGCCAGGCCGAGCAGGATGCGGGCGTAGTGCGGGTCGTCCTCCACGATGAGGAGCACGGAATCGCCCGGCACGATCGCGGTGCGGTCGTCGGAGATGTGCTCCTCGCGGGCCATCGGCAACACCGTCATCTCCGCACGCGGCTCGGCGCCGTTCGCGTCCGCGCGCGCGGCCCCGCGACCGGCCGTCGGACCGGAATAGTGCAGCGGCAGGTACAGCGTGAAGACGCTGCCTTCGCCGTGCACGCTGGTCAGCTTGATCTCGCCACCCAGCAGCACCGCGAGCTCGCGGCTGATGGCCAGCCCCAGGCCGGTGCCGCCGTACTTGCGCGACGTGCCCGCGTCCGCCTGCTGGAAGGCCTCGAAGATCAACCGCTGCTTGTCGGGCGCGACGCCGATGCCGGTGTCCTCGACCGTGAACGCGACGACCTGCTGTCCGCTGCCGAGCACCGGGTGCTCGGGGCTCCAACCCTGCGTCGCCAGCTTGACGTTGACATGCACATGGCCCTGCGACGTGAACTTCACCGCGTTGGACAGCAGGTTCTTCAGGATCTGCTGCAGCCGCTTCGGATCGCTTTCCATGGCACGCGGCAGGTCGGGGTCGAAGCGGATCTGGAACGGCAGGTTCTTGGCTTCCGCGACGTGGCGGAAGTTGCGGTCGATGTTGTCGCGCAGGCCGCTGAAGGTGATGTCCTCGACTTCCACCGTCACGGTGCCCGATTCGATCTTCGACAAGTCCAGGATGTCGTTGATCAGGTGCAGCAGGTCGGAGCCGGACGAATTGATGTTGCGCGAGAACTCGATCTGCTTGCCCGACAGGTTGCCCGGCGAGTTCTCGGCCAGTTGCTGGCTCAGGATCAGGATCGAGTTGAGCGGCGTGCGCAGTTCGTGCGACATGTTCGCAAGGAACTCCGACTTGTACTTGGACGTCAGCGCCAGCTCCGCGGCCTGTTCCTCGAGGGCGCGGCGCGCCTGTTCGACTTCGGCGTTCTTGCGCTCCACTTCTGCGTTCTGTTCCGCCAGCAGGCGCGCCTTCGTGCCGAGCTCCTCGTTGGTCTGCTGCAGCTCGCTCTGGCGCGATTGCAGTTCCACGGTGAGCTGCTGCGACTGCGTCAACAGGCCCTCGGTGCGCATCGTCGCCTCGATGGTGTTGAACACCGCACCGATGCTCTGCGTCAACAGCTCCAGGAACGCCAGGGAACCCGGCGCGAAGTGCTGCAGGGAGGCCAGTTCGATGACGGCCTTGGTCTCGCCTTCGAAGAGCACCGGCAGCACGATCACACTCACCCGGGTGGCCTGCCCCAGGCTGGAGTTGATCTTCACGAAATCGGCCGGGACGTCCGTCAGCAGGATGCGGCGCTTTTCCCGGGCGCATTGGCCGACCAGGCCTTCGCCGAGCCGGATCGTCGGCGCCAGTTCCACGCCTTGCGCATAGCTGGACAGCAGTGCGAGCTCCGCTCCGTCGTTCGAGCCGGCCAGGTGATAGATCGTGCCCTGGTGCGCGTCCACCAGCGGCGCGAGTTCCGTCAGCAGCAGCTGGCCGACGGTGCTGAGTTCGCGCTGTCCCTGCAGCATGCCGGTGAAACGCGCCAGGTTGGTCTTGAGCCAGTCCTGCTCGCGGTTGCTCTCCGTCGTCTCCCGGAGATTCGAGATCATCGTGTTGATGTTGTCCTTCAGCTCGGCGACCTCGCCGCGCGTCTCGACCTGGATGGACCGCGTCAGGTCGCCCTTGGTCACGGCCGTGGCGACCTCCGCGATCGCGCGAACCTGCGTGGTGAGGTTGGCGGCGAGCAGGTTGACGTTGCCGGTCAGGTCCTTCCAGGTGCCCGCGGCGCCGGGCACGTTGGCCTGGCCACCGAGCCGGCCGTCCACGCCGACCTCGCGCGCCACGTTCGTCACCTGGTCGGCGAACGTCGCGAGCGTATCCGTCATGTTGTTGATCGTGTCGGCCAGCGCCGCGACCTCGCCCTTGGCCTGCACCGTCAGGCGCTGGGTGAGGTTGCCGTTGGCCACGGCGGTGACGACCTTCACGATGCCGCGCACCTGCTCGGTGAGGTTGGACGCCATGAAGTTGACGTTGTCGGTGAGGTCCTTCCAGGTTCCCCCGACGCCGCCCACCTGGGCCTGTCCGCCCAGCTTGCCTTCGGTACCGACCTCGCGCGCCACCCGCGTGACCTCGCCGGCGAACGAGTTCAGCTGGTCGACCATCGTGTTGATGGTGTTCTTCAACTCGAGGATCTCGCCCTTGACGTCCACCGTGATCTTGCGGTTCAGGTCGCCCCGCGCCACGGCCGTCGTCACTTCCGCGATGTTGCGGACCTGCGAAGTGAGATTCGCGCCCATGGTGTTGACCGAGTCGGTCAGGTCCTTCCACGTGCCGGCGACGCCGGGAACGACGGCCTGCACGCCCAGCCGACCTTCCGTGCCGACCTCGCGCGCCACGCGCGTCACCTCGGAGGCGAAGGACCGCAGCTGCTCCACCATCGTGTTGATGGTTTCCTTCAGCTGCAGGATTTCGCCGCGCACGTCCACCGTGATCTTCTTGGACAGGTCGCCGTTGGCGACCGCGATGGTCACCTCGGCGATGTTGCGGACCTGGCCCGTGAGGTTGGAGGCCATCGAGTTCACGTTGTCGGTCAGATCCTTCCAGGTGCCGGCGACGCCGAGCACCTGCGCCTGCCCGCCCAGCTTGCCTTCGGTGCCCACCTCGCGCGCGACGCGCGTGACCTCGGACGCGAACGCGCCGAGCTGCTCCACCATCGTGTTGATGGTCTCCTTGAGCTGCAGGATCTCACCCTTCACGTCCACCGTGATCTTGCGGCTCAGGTCGCCTCGGGCGATGGCCGTGGCGACGTCGGCGATGTTGCGCACCTGGCCCGTCAGGTTCGATGCCATCGAGTTGACGTTGTCGGTCAGGTCCTTCCACGTGCCCGCGACGCCGGGCACCTGCGCCTGGCCGCCCAACTTGCCGTCGGTCCCCACCTCGCGAGCGACGCGGCTGACTTCGGCCGCGAACGAGCGCAACTGATCGACCATGGTGTTGATCGTTTCCTTCAGCTCCAGGATCTCGCCGCGCACGTCCACCGTGATCTTCTTGGACAGGTCGCCGTTGGCCACGGCAATCGTCACGTCCGCGATGTTGCGCACCTGGGACGTCAGGTTGTTGGCCATCGAGTTGACGTTGTCGGTCAGGTCCTTCCAGGTGCCCGCGACGCCCTCCACCGCGGCCTGGCCGCCGAGCTTGCCTTCGGTGCCCACTTCGCGCGCCACGCGGCTGACCTCGCCCGCGAAGGCGTTGAGCTGGTCGACCATGGTGTTGAGCGTGTTCTTCAGCGTCAGGATCTCGCCCTTGACCTCCACCGTGATCTTGGAGGACAGGTCGCCCTTGGCGATGGCGGTCGCGGCGTCCGCGATGTTGCGCACCTGCCCCGTGAGGTTGGACGCCATGAAGTTGACGTTGTCGGTCAGGTCCTTCCACGTGCCGGCCACGCCCGGCACCTGAGCCTGCCCGCCGAGCTTGCCTTCCGTGCCCACCTCGCGCGCCACGCGCGTGACTTCGGACGCGAAGCCGTTCAACTGGTCGACCATCACGTTGATGGTGTTCTTGAGTTCCAGGATCTCGCCCTTCACCTCCACCGTGATCTTGCGGCTCAGGTCGCCCCGCGCGACGGCGGTCGTGACGTCGGCGATGTTGCGAACCTGCGAGGTCAGGTTGTTGGCCATCGAGTTGACGTTGTCGGTCAGGTCCTTCCAGGTTCCGGCGACGCCACGCACCTGGGCCTGGCCACCCAGCTTGCCCTCGGTACCCACTTCGCGGGCCACGCGCGAAACCTCCGAAGCGAACGCGTTCAGCTGGTCGACCATCGTGTTGAGCGTGTTCTTCAGCTCGAGGATCTCGCCCTTGACGTCCACGGTGATCTTGCGTGACAGGTCGCCGTTGGCCACCGCGGTGGCGACGTCGGCGATGTTGCGCACCTGGCCCGTGAGGTTGGACGCCATCGAGTTGACGTTGTCGGTCAGGTCCTTCCACGTGCCGGCCACGCCCAGCACCTGGGCCTGCCCCCCGAGCTTGCCTTCGGAGCCCACTTCGCGCGCGACGCGGCTGACCTCGCCGGCGAAGGCGTTGAGCTGGTCGACCATCGTGTTGATGGTGTTCTTCAGCTCGAGGATCTCCCCGCGGACGTCGACCGTGATCTTCTTGGACAGGTCGCCGTTGGCCACGGCGGTCGTCACGTCGGCGATGTTGCGGACCTGGCCGGTGAGGTTGGTCGCCATCGCGTTGACCGAGTCGGTCAGATCCTTCCAGGTGCCGGCCACGCCGCGCACCTCCGCCTGGCCGCCCAGCTTGCCCTCGGTGCCGACCTCGCGCGCCACCCGCGTCACTTCCGAGGCGAACCCGTTGAGCTGGTCGACCATCGTGTTGATGGTGTTCTTCAGTTCCAGGATCTCGCCCTTGACGTCGACGGTGATCCGCTTGGACAGGTCGCCGTTCGCGACGGCGGTGGTCACTTCGGCGATGTTGCGCACCTGGCCGGTGAGGTTGAACGCCATGAAGTTGACGTTGTCGGTCAGGTCCTTCCACGTGCCGGCCACGCCGGGCACCGCGGCCTGGCCGCCCAGCTTGCCTTCCGTGCCCACTTCGCGGGCGACGCGAGTCACCTCGGAGGCGAAGCCGTTCAGCTGGTCCACCATGGTGTTCATGGTGTTCTTCAGCGCCAGGATCTCGCCCTTGACCTCCACCGTGATCTTCGAGGACAGGTCGCCCTTGGCGATGGCCGTGGCGACGTCGGCGATGTTGCGGACCTGGCCCGTCAGGTTGGACGCCATGGAGTTGACCGAGTCGGTCAGGTCCTTCCACGTGCCGGCCACGCCGGGCACCTGCGCCTGGCCGCCGAGCTTGCCCTCGGTGCCCACCTCGCGTGCCACGCGCGTGACCTCCGACGAGAAGCCGTTGAGCTGGTCGACCATCGTGTTGATGGTTTCCTTCAGCTCCAGGATCTCGCCCTTGACGTCCACCGTGATCTTGCGGGACAGGTCGCCCCGCGCCACCGCCGTCGTGACGGTCGCGATGTTGCGCACCTGGACGGTCAGGTTCGTCGCCATCGCATTGACCGAGTCGGTCAGGTCCTTCCAGGTGCCCGCCACGCCGGGCACCACGGCCTGGCCGCCGAGACGGCCGTCGGTGCCCACCTCGCGCGCCACCCGCGTCACCTCCGAGGCGAAGGAACGCAGTTGTTCCACCATCGTGTTGGTGGCTTCCTTCAGTTGCAGGATCTCGCCGCGCACGTCCACCGTGATCTTCTTGGACAGGTCGCCGTTGGCCACCGCGATCGTCACTTCGGCGATGTTGCGCACCTGGGCCGTGAGGTTGCCCGCCATCTGGTTGACCGAGTCGGTCAGTTCCTTCCAGACGCCCGACACGCCCTTGACCTGCGCCTGGCCGCCCAGCTTGCCCTCGGTGCCGACTTCGCGGGCAACCCGGGTCACCTCGGACGTGAACACCGAAAGCTGCTCGATCATCGAGTTGACGAGCTTCGCGGAACGCAGGAACTCGCCCTTCAGCGCTCGGCCGTCGACCTCGAGTTCCATCGACTGCCCCAGGTCGCCCTTGGCCACCGCGCCGATGGTCCGCGCGATTTCCGTCGTCGGCCGCACCAGGTCGTCGATCAGCGTATTGAGCGAGTCCACCGTCGTGGCCCAGCCGCCGATGGCGCCCGGCAGCGACAGCCGCTGCTTCAGGCGTCCGTCCTTGCCGACGCTGTCGCTGATGCGGCCCACCTCGCGCGAAATGCGGTCCGCGTTGGCGATGGCCTGGTTGAAGGCCTGCGCGATGCGGAAATCCGTCGCCTCCCACTCCGTCGGCAGGCGGGCGGAGAAGTCGCCATCGCGCAGCGCGGTCACGGCGGCCAGCATCTGGCGCAGCCGTGCTTCCGAAGCCACGCGTTCCTCTCGCAGTTCCTGAAGCTGCCGTTCGAGCGGTGCGGAACCGACCGAAGGATGGGCGTCGTGAAGCGCGGCTGAATCTTGCATGAACTTGTCCCGTGATGGTTTGGCGAGCCCACGCGCCCTCTCCGGCGGAGAACGGGCGCAGAACCCCTGGCGCCGCATTTGTACACCCCCTACATCACATCGGCATGCGGGGCCGCGGAATTTCCGACCGGCGCGGTGCCGCCAGGGCCGCGCCTGCTCGACAGTGAGCGCCGCCCGGCAAGCGGCTCACTGCTGCTTCATGATCTCCGCCGCGATCGCCTGCAGCGGCACGGTGCGCTCGACGCCGCCGCGCTTGATGGCTTCCCTGGGCATGCCGAAGACGACGCAGCTCTCTTCGTCCTGGGCCAGCGTGCGCGCGCCGGCGGCGCGCATCTCGGCCAGGCCGGCGGCGCCGTCGTCGCCCATGCCCGTCATGATGACGCCCAGCGCGTTGACGCCCGCGCTCTTTGCCACCGATCGGAACATCACGTCGACCGACGGCCGGTGACGGTTGACCACCGGGCCGTCCACCACCTCGACGAAGTACTGTGCGCCGCTGCGCTTGAGCAGCATGTGGCGGCCGCCCGGTGCGATGAGCACGCGGCCGGGCACGACGCGATCGTTGTGCGCGGCCTCCCTGACCTCGATGCGGCAGATGCCGTCGAGCCGCGCGGCAAACGCGGCCGTGAACTTCTCCGGCATGTGCTGCACGATCACGATCCCGGGGCAGACGCGAGGCAGCGCGGAAAGCACCTCCTCCAGCGCCTGGGTGCCGCCGGTGGACGTGCCGAGCGCCACGACCCGTTCGGTCGTCTGCGTCATCGCCCGCGGGCCGACCGGAGCGAGGATCACGTCCGCGGTGTTCTTGGGCGCGACGGGCGGCAACACGGCGTCCGCACGCGGTGCGAGCCGGCGCACGTTGGCGCGCGCGGCGGCGCGCACCGTCGCGACCAGTTCGTCGCCGCTCTCGCTGAGGAACTGCTTGAGCCCCAGCCTGGGCTTGGTGACGATGGCGACGGCGCCGGCCGCCAGCGCCTCCAGGGTCGTCTTCGCGCCCTTCTCGGTCAGCGTGGAACAGATCACGACGGGCGTCGGACGCTCGGCCATGATCTTGCGCAGGAAGGTGATGCCGTCCATGCGCGGCATCTCGACATCGAGCACGATGACGTCGGGCCACGCCTGCCTGAGCCGCTCGATGGCCAGCAGCGGGTCGGCGACGGCCGCGAGCGCCTGGATCCCCGGTGCGGCACCCAGCAGTCCGGCGACGACCTGGCGCACGACCGCCGAGTCGTCGACCACCATCACCTTGATGGCGCTCATCAGCCTACCCTCCGCCTATCGGCCGCGGTGCGAGCCCCTTCGGGCGGCCGGGCGGTGCTCATGGCGTCGCGTCCGCGATGGCGTCCGCCGGCGGCAGCTGGCGCGCCCAGACGTCGCCGGTCGCGACGTCGAACACGATCTGTCGATGGCCGTCGCCGAACAGGCTCTCCGATGTCACCTCGATGCCGTGCAGCTTGAGCAACCGGCGCGCGGCCTCGCCGTTGCGGCGCCCCACGGGCACGCCGCCGGCTCGATGGGCGGGGAACATGTTGCCGCCACCGAAGATCTTGGCGTGGCAATCCGCCGCGCGAACCTGCCGCCGCTCGAGTTCGTGCAACATCAGCTGCAGCGCTTCGTCGGCGTAGCGCGCGTCCAGTCCGAGCAGGTCGAGGCCGCGCACGGATGCCACGCCCGCGCGCCCGCGTGACGGCAGCAGGCAGTGCGACATCGCCCCCAGGCGCGACGCAGGGCACCACAGCGTGACGGAGATGCACGATCCGAGGATCGTCCGGATGCGGCACGACGCATCCCCCACCGCGCACTCGCCGGGCTTCAGGAAGACCTCCCTGGGCACCACGCTCGCCATCGCGTCAGGGCTTCGTGTAGATCGACGGCGCGAGCTGGTCGACCGCCGTGCTGATGTCGTTCAGGCTTTCGGAGTGTCCGATGAACAGGTGTCCGCCCGGCTTGAGCAGGGACAGCACGCGGGCGACGACCCGGCGCTTGGTGTCGCCGTTGAAGTAGATCATCACGTTGCGCAGGAAGACGACATCGAACGTGCCCAGGCGCGGCAGGTCCGTGTTGAGGTTGACCTGCGCGAAGTTGACCCGGCTGCGCAGGCCTCGCTCCACGAGCAGCGTCCCGTCCTGCTCGCCCTGGCCGCGCAGGCAATAGCGCTTGAGGTAGGCGGGCGGGATGTTGCGCGCCCGCTCGAGCGGATAGTGGCCGGTGCGGGCGCGCCGCAGCACGCGGGTGCTGATGTCCGAGCCCACGACGTCCCAGGCCGTCTGCGACGCATCCAGGCAGTC
>FSWG01000145.1_pt1 | contig 18100 bp, 15 predicted proteins | sample 1637941 | NCBI WGS metagenome assembly FSWG01 (sample SAMEA3914789, study PRJEB12502) | metagenome | biome: forest; material: soil | place: Canada | collected 2011-07-03 | depth 0.3 m | reverse complement strand
TCGATCTCCCGCATGCGGAGACCCACACCGTGGTGCTGCCGCACGCGATCGCCTACAACGCCGCGTCGACGCCGCTGGCCATGCAGCGCATCGCGCGCGCGCTGGACTCCGAGGACGCCGCGCAAGGCCTGTTCGAGCTCGCACGCGTCAACGGCGCGCCGACGTCGCTCAGGGAGCTGGGCATGGTCGAGGCGCAACTGGACCGCGCGGCCGATCTGGCCATCGCCAATCCGTACTGGAATCCGCGACCGGTGGAGCGACAGGCCGTGCGCGAGCTGCTCCAGCGCGCCTTCGACGGGGTGGTGCCGGTCGACCGCTGAGAAGGTTCAGGCCTCGGGCCGCGCTGAGCTGCCCTCGAAGGCGGTCCACTTGTGGTCGTATTCCATGCGTTCGAAATGGTCCACGAGAAAGTCGATGAAGGTGCGCACCTTCGCCGACATGTGCCGCCGGCTCTGGAACGCGATGTTCATCTGCAGCCGCGGCAGGTCCCACTCGTCGAGCACGGGCACCAGGCGGCCGGCCACGATGTCGTCGTGGATGACGTAGCGCGGCTGCACGAGGATGCCGAGGCCGTCGAGTGCCGCGGCGCGCAGCACCTGGCCGTCGTTGGCCTCCAGCAGTCCCTTGACCTTGAGCGAGCGCGTCTCGTCGCCGCGCTTGAACACCAGTTCATCGTGCCGGTTGCTGTACGTGTACAGCAGCATGTCGTGCCGGGGCAGGTCCTCGATCTTGCGGGGTGTGCCGCGCCGCGACAGGTAGCCCGGGGAGGCCGCGAGGATCCGGCGCGTGCGGGCGAGGCCGCGGATGGTGATGTTGGAGTCGACCTCGGTCTCGCGCGTGCGTATCGCGACATCGATGTTGTTGTCGATGAGGTCGAAATAGCGATTGGCCGCCAGGACCTGGACGTTGACGCCCGGATACCGTTGGGTGTATTGCCGCAGCAGCGGAGCGACATGGTTCAGGCAGAAGGACAACGACGCCGTGACGCGCAGCGTCCCGGTTGGAACCAGCGCCGAGGCATTGACCGCGGCGTCGGCCTCCTGCAAGTCGGCCAGGATGGCCTTGCAGCGGTCGTAGTAGCTCGTGCCCGTCTCGGTCAACGCCAGCCGGCGCGTCGTGCGTTGCACCAGCTGGGCGCCCAGGCGCCGCTCCAGGGACACCAGCAGCCGGCTCGCCGCGGAATTGGCCAGCTTCATGGCCTCGGCGGCCCGCGACAGGCTGCTCAGCTCCGCGATCTTCACGAACAGCTCGATTTCCGTCAACCGGTCCATGGCTCGCTTCGAAGATCAGGCCGCGTCGCGCCGACGCTGGCTGGCCAGTGCCTCGAGCCCCACCGTCGCGAAGCCGCCGATGATGGCGATGTTCTTGAGGAAGTTGTTGAGCTGGTTGCTGTACGTAGCTGCGTCGGCTCCCCAGAAGCGATGCGCCGCCAGTGCGGTGAGCAACGTGAAGACCGCGAGTCCGGCCGAGACGAGGGGCAGGCGCACGCCGAAAAGGAATGCGAGGCCGCCGCCGACTTCGACCAGGATGGACAGGGTGGTCGCGACCTCGGGCATCGGCAGGCCGAGGTGCGCGAAGTACGCGACCGTACCGGTGAAGCCGAGCAGCTTGCGCAGCCCGGCCACGAGGAACAGCAGCGCGATCAGTGCGCGGGCGACGACGAACGGCGTGCGGTTGTCTTGGTTCATCAGGAAATCCTTGAAAGTGGATAGTGATCGCTCAGCGCGATTCGGGCGAGGGGCTGACGGCTGTCGTTGCCGCCATCGCGAGCAACATGACGCAGGAGAGGGCCGCCGGGACGGCCGCGGCGATGAACAAGCGATCGTTCTGCCAATGCAGGCCGATCAGGTGGCCGGCAAGCACGGGTCCGACGATCGAGCCAATGCGGCCGATGCCGAGGCTCCAGCCGATCCCGGTGGCGCGCAGCGACGTCGGATAGAGCGTGGCCGCGAGCGCGTTGACGGCGGGCTGGCCGCCGACGATGCTGAACCCGCCGACCATGACCAGCGCATACAACGCGGCCGCAGAGACGCCGGGCTGTCCGATGCTCGCGACGGCGATCGCGCCGGCGACGAAGATCGGTACGAGGACGCGATGGAAGCCGAGCCGATCGATCAGCGGGCCCATCAGGATCGTCCCGGCGAGCCCGCCCACTTGAAGCGCGGTGCCGAGCAGCGCGGCGTCGGCATCGCTGCGCCCGGCCGCTGACGCGAGGGTCGGAAGCCAGTTCGCCAGGAAGAACAGGTTGAGCAGGTTCGTGAAGTTGATGCCCCACAACAACAGCGTCTGCGTGACGCGGCCGTCCTGGAAGAGCGCGGTGACCGGCGCGTCGTCGCGCTTCTTCTCGTGCGAGACGAAGCGCGTGTCGGGCCCGATGGCGGCCGTGGGCGCGATGCGGGCGAGCCAGCGCCGGACATCGTCGAGGCGACGGTCACGCATGACCAGGAACTGCATCGACTCCGGCAACCAGGCCAGCATCGCGGCCACCATCGCCAGCGGAATCGCGCCGCCGACCCCGAAGACGGACTGCCAGCCAAGCCACGGAATGAGCACGGCGGACACCAGGCCACCGAGAACGGCGCCTCCGGTGAAGCCGCAGGACACCCACATCATCAAGGACACCCGGCGCCGGCGCGGGCTGTATTCGCCCACGAGCGCGATGGCGTTGGCCATGATCCCGCCCAGCCCGAAGCCAGTGACGAAGCGAAGTCCCAGCAGTTCACGGATGTTGCCGGCCAACGGCGTCACCAGCATCAGCAGGCCGAAGAACAGCGTCGCCATGATCAGCACGGGACGACGACCGATTCGATCGGCCAGCACGCTCAACGCGAGTGAGCCGAACAACATGCCGAGGAGTCCGGCGCCGAACACGGGGCCGAGCGACGCGCGGTCCACGCCCCACGACCGGATGATGGCGGGGGCGACGAATCCCATCGCCTGGACATCGAATCCGTCCATGACGACCGCGCAGGCGACGAGCACCATGATCCCGACCTGGAACCGGCTCACGGGATGCGCGTCGATCAGGGCGGGGATGTCGACAGGCGCGGCGGCCGCGTCGAATCGGGCTTGCATCTCAGGAAAGACCGAACAACGCGAGGGCGTTGTCGCGGCCGATCTTGCGCCGATCGTTCTCGCTGATCTCGCACCGGTCGAACCAGCCCGCGGCATCTTCGTGCTTCTCGAACGGATAGTCCACGGAGTACAGGATGCGATCGGAACCGACTTCGAGCATCGTCGACAGGAGCGTGGGCGTGCGGAAATTGCCGCTGGTCGTGATGTGCACGTTCCTGCGCAGGTAGTCGCCGATGTGCAGATCGCAGGGCATGCCACGGCGGCCCTTGCGCAGGATGTGGTCGACGCGCCAGATGTTGAACGGCAGTCCCTCGCCGAAATGGCCGAGGATCATCTGCAGGTCGGGATGGCGGTCGAACAGGCCGGACGACATGAGCCGGAGCGCGTGGACACTCGTCTCCGCGGCGAACGCCCAGGTCGGGCCGGTGAGCCAGGGCGCGCCGTCGTAGATCGGCTCGCGGGAAGGCAGCGGGTCGCGCGGGTGCATGTAGAACGGCTTGCCGAGCGCCGCGGCCGCCGTCCAGAAATCGGCGAACTGCGGCGCGTCGTAGTAGGCCACGATCTGTTCGTCGCCGACCTGCGAGAAGCCGTTGACAAGAAATCCGTGGAATCCGAGGTCGTTCACGCACCGTTGCAGCTCGCGCGCGGCCGCCTCGGGATCCTGCAGGGGCAGGGCGGCGAATCCGCCGAAGCGCGTCGGATGGCGGTTCACCTGTTCGGCCAGGACGTCATTGGCGCGACGTGCCACTTCGATCGCGCGCGCGGCGTCCGGGATGCCCTGCACCGCGGGCGAGTTCAGCGAGAGGATGGAGAACGCCGTGCCCCAGGCGTCCATCTGTTCGAGGCGCTGCTGTTCGAAGTCGAGCAGGTTGGCCCGCAGCGTGGCCCACACCTCGGGACGCGCATAGACCTGCGAGTCGCCGATCGTCAGGTCGATGGCGAAGTGCTCTTCGAGTGCGATCTTGTCTTTCATGGGATCTCGGTTCCTTGGTTCAGTTCGCGTCCGGGGTGGCGAGCACGGCTCTCACCTTGTCGGGCGTCATGGGAAGGTCGCGCAGGCGGCGACCGGTTGCGTTGGCGAAGGCATTCGCGATCGCCGCGGAGGTGGGGCCGGACGACGCCTCGCCGCCGCCGGCGAACGGCAGTTCCGGGTGGTCGATCAGGACCACGTCCACCCGCGGGATGTCGGGGAATCGCATGACCTGGTAGCTCGACCAGTCGCGGGTGATGACGGCGTGCTCGTCGAAGCGCACGGACTCCTTCAAGGTCCATCCGAGCGCCTGCACGATGCCGCCTTCGATCTGGTTGATCAGTCCGTCGGGGTTGACGATCTGTCCGGCGTCGATCGCGGCCGTGACGTGCGTGACACGAATGTCACCGCTGGCCTGGTCGACCGTCAGGTCGACGACGATCGCGGCATAGGCGCCGATGTTCTTGTAGCGGGCGAAGGCGATGCCCCGACCCGTCGTCCCGTCGCCTCGTCGCGATTGCGCCTTGGCCGACCAGCCTGTCTTCGCAACAACCGCTTGGATCACGGCGCGCGCGCGCGCGTCCGTGAGGTGCGCGAGGCGAAAGGCGGCGGGGTCGGCCTGCGCCAGCGCCGCCAGTTCGTCCACGAAGGACTCGGTGGAGAAGACGTTCAGGTGGTTGCCCAGCGTGCGCAGCGAGCCGTTGCGCACGGGGGTTGCCAGCAGCAGATGGTTCGTCGTCTTGAAGCGCGGGAACGCGTAGAACGGCACCGCGTTGCGGTCGCCGTCGCCGTAGGGCTGGGGAATGCGCAGCGGCGGCGATTGCACGAACGGGGTCTCGAACTGCCAGGCCGCCAGCAGGTTGACGCCGCCGGGCTGGCCGGGCCGCATCGCGTGGGAGTTGCTCCAGACGTCGTAGGCCCAGTCCACCACCCGGCTGTCCGCCGAGAGCGTCGCCTCGACGTGGGTCGCCATCGCCGGGCCGAAGGGCGGCAGGGAGAATTCGTCGTCCCGCATCCACTGCACGCGGACGGGCCGCCCGTCCACCGCGCGTGCGAGCACCGCGGCGTCGAACGCGGCGTCGTCCGCCCCGTTCTGGCCGTAGCATCCGGCGCTCGGCGTGTGGACGACGTCGACCTTGTCCGGCGCGAGTGCGAACACCTTCGCGATCTCGCCGCGCAGCGGGAACGTGCCCTGGGTGTGCGACCACACGGTGAGATGGCTGTCGCGCTGCCAGGCCACGCCACACGAGGGGGCCAGGGATGCCTGAGAAAGGTAGGGGCGGCTGTATGACGCCTCGAGACGCCGTCCGGAAAGCGGGGGCGGGGTCTCCTGGCCGGCCTGGCCCACGACGGTTGTTTCCGCCGGCCAGGTCTTCAGGGATGCCGCGAGCGTGCCGGCTTCGGGCAGTGCGGGCCCGTCCGCCCAGACCGCGACCTCCAGCAGCGCGGCGCGTGCGGCGACGGCCTGCTCCTCGCGCTGCGCGATCACGCCCAGGAACGAGCCGTGGCGAACGACGGCGACCACGCCGGGAAGCGCGCGCACCTTCGCGTCATCCACGGACAGCAGCCGGGCACGATAGTGTCGCGGGCGCACGGTGCGCCCGTGGAGCATGCCCGGGAAGCGCAGATCCTGGATGAACGCCGCGTCGCCGCTGACCTTGGCGGGCAGGTCGAGACGCTGCACGGAGGTGCCCACCACGCGGTGCTCCCGGGCCGGCTTCGGCGCGATGTTGCCGACGATGTCGAGCGCCAGGATGTCCTCCGAGCCGGACACGAGGCTCCAGAAGGTGGCGTGCCGCCCATCCGGCGCGATGACGACGCCTTGCTCGACGTGCAGCGCGTCCTGTGCAACGTCGAAACGGCTGGCCGCGACGCGCGTCAGGCGCCAGCGCGCCTCCGCCGCGGCCAGGCGAAGTGCCGTGCCGCTCTGTTCGAGCGACTGGCTTCCGTACGTGTAGCCCTCGTCCGGGCTGCGCGTGGTGTCCGCGGAGAGGACGTGCAGGCGGGACACGGGCATGTCCAGTTCTTCGGCGGCGACCTGCGCGAGCGCGGTCAGGATGCCTTGCCCGAGCTCGGCCTTGCCGGTGAAGACCGTGACCGTGTTGTCCGGCTCGATGCGGATCCAGCCGCTCAGACGGCGATTGGTGCGCAGGCTCAGCGGAAGCGGCGCGCTGCCCTGGGCCTGGAGCGGCTGCGTTGCGAAGGTGAAGAGCGCGACGATGGCGCCGGCCGACTGGACGAACCGGCGGCGGGTCAAGGGCGTAGTCATGTCGTTCCCCGTCGTTGTCGTTCGTCGTGCTGCGTGGAGCCCGATTCCGGCCGCGTCATGCGCATCGCCTTCGCGGCACGCAGCACGGCGCGCACGATGCGGTTGTGGGCGCCGCAGCGGCACAGCGTCGACGCGAGCGCCTCCCTGACCGTGGCCTCGTCGGGATCGGGCGTCCGATCCAGAAGGCCCTTGGCCGCGATCAGCATGCCGCTCGTGCAGTAGCCGCATTGCGCAGCCTGTTCGGCGATGAAGGCCTGCTGCAGCGGATGCAGCCCATCGGGCGTTCCCAGACCTTCCACCGTCGTGACGGCCCGGGCGCCCACGGCCGCGAGCGGGTAGACGCACGATCGCACGACCGCGCCGTCGACGAGTACCTGGCAGCACCCGCATTGACCCAGCCCGCAACCGAACTTCGGCCCGTTCAGCTCGAGGTCGTTCCTCAGCACATACAGGAGCGCGGTGTCGGGCGGTGCCTCGACGGAAGCGGTGCGCCCGTTGACCCGGATGGAAAGCGTCATGGCTTGTCTCTGCGCGTTGAATGTTTGATAAATCAAGCAAGTGACGCAGCATATACTTGAATAATCAAGGATGCACGGGGAAAACCCCGCGGGAGCAAATGACATGGCTCGGAGCAGCGCCACCGATTTCGATCTTGAGCAAGCGGTTCCGTACTTGCTCGCACGCACGGGCGCGCGCATGGGCGGCGCCTTCGCCAAGGCGATCAAGCCCTCCGGGCTCTCGCTGGTGGAGTGGCGGGTCTGCGCCTCGCTGAATCACCGGCCTGGGCAGACGCTGTCGCAGCTGTCTCTCAACGCGTCGGTCGACATCTCGGCGTTGTCTCGCCTCATCGATCGGCTCATCGCCCAGGGACAGGTGGAGCGCCAGCGCAGCGACCAGGACGCGAGAGCCTTGCACCTGCTGCTGACCAAGGAAGGCAAGCGGCTCACCAACAGCCTGGTTCCCCTGGCCCGGCGCTATGAAGACACCGCCGTGGCTGGTTTTACCGAAGCGGAGATCGTGCAGTTGCGCGACATGCTGCACCGCATCTACGCGAACGCGGACACGCTTCTGTGAGGCGGCGCGGGAAAGCCAACTGCTGGAAAACTGTTTTGCGGGAGTTGCACTCGATGAGCCCTGCGGATCGATCAAGAATGCCCCTGCCTCGAGACACAGGCAAGCATCCCCGTCGACCTGACCGTTCTGGCGTGGTCGCGGGACGAAGAAGGGCTCAGCGTGACAACTCCGTGCATCATCACCGTCGCCATCACCGGCTCGGTGCCCCAGAAGGCCGACAACCCGGCCGTCCCCATCTCCGTCGAGGAACAGATCGATTCGACGCACGCCAGCTTCGAGGCGGGCGCAACCATCGTTCATCTACATGTCCGCAACGACGATGGCTCGCCAACGTCGTCGGTGGATCGGTTCGGACGGGTGCTCGAAGGGCTGCGCCGACATTGCCCAGGGATGATCGTCCAGTTCTCGACGGGTGGCCGGTCGGGGGCGGGACACGAACGCGGGACGCACCTGTCGCTGAAGCCCGACATGGCATCGCTCGCGACCGGCTCGGTCAACTTTCCGTCGCGGGTCTATGACAACAGCCCCGAACTGATCGACTGGCTGGCGGCCGAGATGCGCGTGCACCGGATCAAGCCCGAAGTGGAAGTCTTCGACCTGTCGATGATCTTTCGTGCCGCGGGAATGGCCAGCCAAGGTGACATCGTCGGGCCGCTCCACGTGCAGTTCGTCATGGGGATCCGAAACGCAATGCCTGTCGATCGCGACGTGCTGGCGTTCTATGTGCAGACGCTCGCCCGCCTCAATCCACAGGCCACCTGGACGGGCGCTGGCATCGGCCGCGACCAGATGACGTTGGCGCGGTGGTCGTTGGAGCTCGGCGGCCATTGCCAGACAGGCATGGAGGACAACGTCCGCCTGAACCGGGAGACGCTTGCCCCTTCCAACGCGTCCCTGGTCGAAGCAGTCGCGACGCTCTGCGACGACTTCGATCGACCGGTCGCGACCTGGCGCGAGGCCCGACAGCTGCTGGGCATTCCGATTCCTGACTAGGTCGGCCTGATTCAGGCCGGGCGCCATGAGCATCGTTTAATCGAGAAGTCGCTTTCATGAACAGCATGGACGTCGATGTCCTGCGCACCGCCTTGCTGAGAGTCCGGCGACACAAATCGGATTGACGACAGCCATCATCGCTATATAGGCAACGAAGCAGGGCAAGCTAACATTTCTCGTCGTGGTGTTGCGACACAAAAGAGGTTACTACTCTGAGTTGCGACAGAAAGGTGTTGACTCGCCGAACGGCAGAAAGGCATTCAACTGAGCCCTCGTGCACCAACACCGATGCGCCACTGCAGGAAATCGCCGTCCGTCGGTCACGATCGGCCCTACGTTCGCCGGCGCTTGTCCAGGCCGCGCTTGTTCTTGTCGATGGCCGTTACTCCCGCAGCCATGACCTGCGGAACGTCCGTCATGGCCACAGAGTTCAACTGATGAGCTGATCCCGGTCGCATGAAGTTCTTCGAGCGAAGCCCCTTTTCCAGGAAAAAATCGATCACGAACCCGCCAAAGATGAATCGGAAGCCCATCGCGTTCATCTCTGCGTTTCGAACTGGCTGCAATGCGAGCTGATCCATGGCAAGCACATTTCGCGAATCGACGATCCTGGCGAGTCGAATCGACCAGTCCTCCACGGACGAGGTTGAGCCGCTAAGCAGCGCGGCGCGCAGTTGCTCCTGATCGAGGCGCGTTAACAAAATTTGCTCGAACGCCTCCAAGCTGCTGACCGCCGCTCGCCACAGGATCGAGAGGAGAAAGCTTCTCAGCGACTGATAGTCGAAATCTGCGATCTCTACGGACTCGCGACCCTGCGCAAGTGCCTCGCCAGCGTGTCGTAGTCTCGGCACCCATCTGGTCTCAAGCGCGCTGAAGCGCTCCTCGCAGTCCGCGCACAGAAGGTGCTCCCACCAGCTCTCGATCGATAGCCTGACCGCAGAGCCCTCGTCGAAATCAAATCGCACCAGCTTCCCGTCTTTCTTCATCACCTTGAAGAACGAGTTAGGGATGATGTGCGATTTCTTCAATTCGCCAGCGCACCGACACAACGCGCATACGGATGTTGGCGTGGCAGCGGCAGTAGGCGGTGGGGCCGGGGAATCTGGTGCTATCTGAACAACTTGAACGGCGGCGAGATCTGGAGCACTGGAAGCTGGTTCAGAGATGTTGGACATGAGATGTGCGGCAGCCGGGCTCCCCATGGATAGCGCGATGGACGACGCGGGCTTCAGGCCGTTCGAAAAGCGGCTTCCGCGCCTCTTCGGGCGCATGGGTCAGATCAGAAAATCTTCAGCCGACCGACCATTCGCAAGGGCAGCAACGAGCCACTTGGGCTTGAGGCCTCGTCCAGACCAGGTCAGGCCTGAATCGGGGTCTCGGTACTTCGCCGCCACCTTGGCGCCCGTCTTCGGGCCTCCAGTGCCTTGTGTGCGGGTAGTGAGGTCGGCGCCGGACAGCCCGTGCTCAGTCATCAAGGCGCGGATGCGATAAATTGCCTCGGCCCGAGCACTCGCCTGGGCGTTTGCGATCTCACGTTCAAGTGCGACCTTTTGCGCAAGTAATTCCGAAAGCGTGGCGCTCATCTGGTGTCCAATAGTTCAACGCTCGACAGTATGGCGTTGTCGAATTCAGATCTCAAGGTTAAATCAGACTTGAACACAAATGTTATCGACGGAAACCCGATTTCCGTGAATTTAGTATTCGGCTTGATTGCTGAACGGTGGCGCAAAGTCGGGTGAAGAGTCGGTCGACTGAGGCGGCGAGACTGGCAACCAGCGAAGAAGACGGCCATGGCCAACAAGGCAGCGGTGTATAGGGAGGAACCTCATGACGATAGGAGAACAAGACCGGGAGCGCCTCGAGACGTTCTTGGCCGCGGCACCGGCGCTGAGCATGCTTCAGAGGCCCGATGCGACGATCAGCTATGTCGCCACTCGCCAAGGTGCGGACTTCATCGTGGTCGGCGCCACTATGAGGCTTTCGTCGCTGGAGAATCCCCGGCACAACGCGACGTTTCTGGGTACCGCTGTACGGGCAGGGCGTTTTCAGCTCTCCGAGCTGGGAATCGGCGCGGCTGAATTCCTGGAAGCGGCTGTCCAAACTTCGCAGTTCAAAATCCCCGGCGGGGAGTTGAAATTTCTGCCTGGTGACTCAGGTCAACACGGCTGCGGGCTGATGGCATTAAGCCCCCAGGGTCTGCAGATGGGAAAGCGCGTCGGTATTCTGACCATCTACGGCGCGACGGTTCATGGGCGAGTTTCGCGGCCCGAACTGGACTGGGAGTTGAAGGCTGCGGATCAACCGTACGAGGATTTGAACGAGTTCGCCTCGTCTTTCGACATCGAGCCGATACAAGGGCACACCATTGCGTTTAACGTGATGAGCCAGCCCGTGGCCGAAGTCGACCCAGTGATGACCGTTGAAGACGGCAAAGCAGTCATCGGATTGACCCTGCTTGACGGCTTACCTCAGGACCGGGTGTCCCTGGGGATCCGCGTATTACAGAACGGCAAGGTCGCCGACAGGCGATCAGTCGCAACGTGGGACATCTTGTGGCGACAGGACGGACGCCGCCTGTGTGGGACCGCCTCGATCCCAGCCGACCGAGGAGCAGTCATCCATGCGGTCGCGGTCTACGCAGGGGTGGCACAGCATGAGCGACTGCTCGTCGACGGCGCAGCATCCCAGAATCCCCAGCGCGTCGTCTTCGAAGCGTTCGATCCGAACCTCGCGATGCTCAGACAGTTCCTAGGAAGCGGCGGCGAGCGGCGCGACAACGCCCGCAAGGTCGAACCGGCGATAGCCTGGCTCAGCTCGTTGCTCGGGTTCCAGGTCATGCATCTTGGCGGGGTCGAGCAGACCCAAGACGCCGTCGACGTGGTGGCGTCGACGCCAGCCGGCCACGTTGCCCTGATCGAATGCACGACCGGCATCCTCAAGACGGACAAGGTTGGAAACCTCTTGGCTCGCGCCGAGATGGTTCGCCAGTCGCTCCACAAGGCCGGTTCGACAGCAGCGAAGGTTATGCCGGTGATGGTGACGACGATGCCGCGATCGCACGTGCAGCCTGGCGTCGAGGCTGCCGTGTCCGCTGGTGTGCTTGTCATCTGCCAGGAAGACATCGAGCGCCAGCTGAGAGAAACTGTCCTAAAAGCTGACGCCGAGGCCCTCTACTCAAGGGCCGAGGCATGGCTGGCGAGGGCACAAGGCCGCAGCGACAAGTCCCATTGGCTCCAGCTTCCGGATCTCTCTTAGCCAAGGGAACAGGCCGTCCATGGCGTCGGAGTCGCCCCGGCTCACGATCGTTGCTGGCTCAATGCAACCCCGGTTGTTTTCGGCCTGGTTGCAACGTCTCTTAGTCGTGATCAGGCCCGCCGGAAGCGACCAGGGGTTCAGGCCTACCATTGAAGAATGGAAATCGAACCAATCCTCGCTGCAGTTTCCAAGTACGTCGTCGGTGCCGGCGGCATTGTCGCCGTGGCGTTCGGTGTTTTCCGGCTCCTCGGAACCAAGTGGCTCGACGCGAAGTTCAACGAGCGCCTTCAAACGCTGAAGGCAGCGGAAGACCGATCCATACGATACATACAGTCCACGATTGATCGTGAGATCCACCGAGCAAAAAAGCTCTACGACAACGAGTTCACCGCGCTCTCGGAGTGCTGGAAGCTGCTTCGGATCGCGTACGACCTCTCAGCGGGCACGATCGCGTCGTTCACGACGGCAGTCGAGCGGTTCACAGACGAAGAGCTCGATCGGCACCTGAGTGCTCGCGGAATGGCGGACTGGAAGCAACGTGAGGTCAAGGCCAAGACCGGCAAGGATCGGGCCGACGAGTATCACGTCTGGTCAGAATGGGAACGATACAAAACCGTTGATGCGGCATGGCGGCAATTCCGGAGTTACTTGGACGCCAACAGCATTTTCTTCGCTGACGGTTTCAGCGAGCGATTTCGCGCCATCGAAACGTTGATCATCGGCTCGAACGTTGAATTCGAGGATCGAATCAGAGAATACGGCCGACCACGCACTCACGACTCCTTCGAGTTCACGAAGAAGCTTCGCACCGAGGGCGAGCCGCTGATGAGGGAGCTGGAGCAGTTGGTCCGCAAACGAATTTGGTCAGTCGACAAGGGGGCTGAGGGTTTCCCTCAATAGTGCCTAAGGCCACTTCGAGCGGTGGTCATCGGCTATGCCTGCCTGACAGTCTTGACCAAGGTATGGCTCGACGGAACTGGCGGCGCCGCGAGGCCGAGCTTCGGCTCGAGTGGTGGGAGGACGAGTCCCAGGAAGGGCTCGGACGGCAGCGGCGTAACCAGGCTTCTCTGCGATAGCGTGCGGCTCGGTTCTGCGCTCAGCCGTGCCTATGAAAATGCACGCTATACCTTGTAGCGCTATTGCGGTCATCGTGGGGAAATTCCTCCCTCGACATGAAAACTGCGCACTCCGCCATTGGCAAAGCTCTCCGCTGGGTTCGGCGAGCTCGTGGCATGGCGCAAGAGGAATTCGACACCGTCTCCAGTCGAACGTATGTGAGCGAGCTCGAACGAGGTGTTCGTCAGGCAACGGTCGTCAAGATCGATTCGATCGCGTCTGCAATGCAGGTGCATCCTCTGACTGTGCTGACGTTGAGCTACTGTCGAACGCCGTCGGCGCTCGAGGCCTCGACACTGCTCGCGCGGATCAGCGATGAGATTAACGAGCTTGCCGCCGCGGCTGCTTTGAAACGTTGACTGGGCAGTCAGGTGCGCTATGGGGCGACGTAGAAAACTCGACCCCTCGCGACAGCGGATCGCGCGTAACGTGGCGGTGTTCCGAGCTGCCCGAGGCTACACGCAGCATGAACTCGGCCAGCTCGCAGGGTTGCATCGAACGTTTATCGGTGCCGTCGAACGAGCCGAGGTCAATGTCTCCATCGACAATGTCGATCGCATCGCATTGGCGCTCTCGGTTGATCCAGTAGAGTTGTTGGCACCTCAGCAGCCCTGAGTCCGCGGCTCTGCCGCCAGGCAGCGATGGGTTGGACGGAAACTCCCTTGAGCCGGCCAGGGAACTCGCATGACCACATTCACCTGAGACGGGTAAACCGCACCATGTCGGTGTACCGTTTGCCGGTCGATGTCTCGGGATGGCGCCAATCGATCTTGAGCTTGCCCTCGATCTCCATCTGTTCGAGCAACTCGATTTCCTGGGCGAAGCGCACGTAGCCGGCCGCATCGGTTCTTGCGCCAAGCGCGACCAGGTCAGCCATCGTGATGGTTCGATTCGCGCCGACGGCCGTCGCATCGTAGGCATTTGTTGCGAGCATGGTGGTTTTCCCTGGGTCGAAGACCAAGTGTCGGCGGGTTCAGTATGAGCGTGCATGAGCGGCCTGCGCTAGCGTCCCAGGCGCTCGTCGGTCTTCCAGCCGTGAAATGCGAGGTCGTGCAGAAACGGCAATGAAGGCCTGAGCTGTGTTCGACTGGCCTTGAAAAACACGCGTGCCGCAGACATGCGACCGCGGCTTGCGGGCATAGCCCGGCCCGTCGAAAGTCAGTCCTCGACCGGCTCTGCAAAGCGCACCTCTGGAAGAGGATCATCGCGGGATTTGGCGATGAGTTGTACAAGGCCCTCGTCGTTGGGCAGTTGCTGCAATAGCGCCCGCGCAAACACGACGCACGCTGCGCGAACGGTGGATGCGTTCACCATCTCTGGCGCTCGCGGCAGAATGTTTTCGTAGCGCATGGCCTCGAAAATGGCTGGGAGTTTTTCCGCAAGCATCTCCGTCTGAATTTCAGACAACCAGCCGGCGCCGAATAGTTGAGTGAGTAGCCAGATTAACTGATGCAATCCGGTTGTTCGTTCCGCCTCGACAACCGCTAGCACGAACGAGATCAAACTATCCAGGGCAGTCTCCTGTCCCGGAGATACTAACTGGCTCCATCTATAAGCCGCGATTGCCGCGTAGTAGATCTGCGATTGATCGTGAGTCGAAAGTGCCTTTTTCAAGAGCCTCGAAATCATGCTCGGAATTTCGCTATCGGCGGAGCGAAAATAGACGTACGCAGGCAGCAAGGACTCGGAACCACTGACCGAGAGGTGAAACGCCGATAATTCCGCGAATCGGGCGCGCGACTTGTATTCGGGAGGCAGGTTTGGAGCTATCGCATTGGAAAGCGCGCTCCCGATGCTGCCAGCAAGACGATCATTGTGGCTCGCGCCAAACAGAGCGCTCTTGTGAGCACTCGGTCGCCAGGCGACAAGCGCCTCAAATAGCTTAACCGCTTGTTCGGGCGTCGGAGCCAAGTTGAGAGTTTCATGCCGTACTGCACTCGCCATCCCTTCACACCAATTGACAGCCCGCTGGATCTCCGGAGGAGGATATCGGTTCAGTTCTTTCTTTGTGGCCGCAAGAACTTCCAACTGTACTTCGAACAGCTCGCTTCTGACAATAGCCTCTGTTCGCACTTCATCTGCCGATGGAAGCTCCAGAAAGGTATGAGGCAGTAAACCCGTATCGGGTAGTCTAGAATAGTCAGGATTTGAGCCCCATATAGCTGTCGCTAGCTTTTCTCGCTCCGCGGAGTTCAAAAATCCTTTCTTCGCGCTTAGCTGACAAAGGCGCAATAAGGGATAGAAACGGATATCGCGTTGGATAACTGCGGCAGCGGCAATAAGTTGGGAAATTCGTCCCTCGAGCGGTGGATAGGTTTCACGTTCGTCAAGACGTCGGACGAGTGGATTCGCCCAATCTTGGTGCCGGCCTCCCTTAATTTCAGATGCGAGCGGGAAGCCGATCGCCGCCGGCAGGAGCTTAGCCTGTTCGACGCGAGGGAGGCTTGCCAGTGAATTGGTCAAAACATTTCTCAGTGCGTTGGATACCGAGCCATGCTGCATTTCTGCTTCATGTCCTTGTGTGGCAGCGAACAGGAAGAGCTCCTTCGCCGTGTCCTGGGGGACACGGACAACCAGCCTCCCAAGCACCTCGAGAAAAACGCGAAGCCGGTGAAGCGCTTCGCCGCGTTCGTCTTGGCCTCCCCGATCGCGCACAGTCCGCCAGTAGGCAAATGCGGCGCGGGCACGATGCACCAACGTTTCGATCACTTCCAAGTTCGCTTTCGCTACGCCGACTCTTGTGAATACGCCCGCGATCACCTCTGAATCATCGCTCCCTGCCGATCTAATCGTCCACGTGTAGTCGCGAAGTTCGCCCCCGGTGCCGCCGGTCAGGATGATTCTTTTAATATCATCAACCAGAAGGTTGGCTCCCATTCCTGCGCCGCCAAGTTGAAGTGGAATTCCCACAGTTCGAGTGAGTGCATCTGCAATGAAGATCTCGACTTGCTTGTCGTCCATCGAATCGTCTTGACGATTTTCGCGATAGTGCCCTTGGGGAAAAAGTGGTCTGGTCAATTCTTGTTTGTCTACGTGCTTCTCGAACCGCTTCTCAAGCTGGCTACGGAAATCGTCCAACAATGCCCAAGGGTCGCATTTCCAGATGCGATAGTTCTGTTCCACAAAAGATGGCAGCTCTTCCTTCTTACGACTTCCGCCGATCGTTTGAACTACCTGAAGAAGCCAGTGAGCCCATACCAAACGCGATGTGATAGATATTGAACGCCGGTCACTTCGGTGAGCCCTTAGGAGCTCACCGTAAGTCTGGCGAATAAGATCTGCTGATGCGGTAGACCGTCCAAGCTCGGAAAGCATTGCTGCTTTCCTCAATTTCCAAACTGAATCCGTGCCGTCTAAATCATCTACTACGCCAGCCAAGCCCGGATAGTCCAGCTTATCTCGGAAAACAAGCGCTCTGTGATATGCGATTTCCGCCTTGCAGTCGGGTAAATAGTCGCTGTATTTTTCCAGAATACCGATCAACTTTGACTCAAGTCTCTCGGCTGCATGCCGCTCGGTTTCGGTTTCTACGGGCAGCGACCGACCATGGTTTAGCAGCGCAAGCGCGATTTCGAGCTGATGACGCCTCGGAATTGAGGTTGGTGCATCGGGGTCAGCGACGTCAAAGAGCATGTCGGCGAGCCACCCCTCCATCGGCTCGAAGGCAGTTGTGTGGCGCCAACAAAGCTCGTACAAGATCTTGGCGCGGTTGTTCGCGTCTAGGGCGGAGAGGTTCGCCGTCGAGGGAGATGGACTACTCACTTGGTTGCCCAGTCCCCAACGAAGCGTCGGTGGGCATACCAGCCATCCTGGATACGATTCCCGTGTAGCCCTGAGCGTTTCAAGCTGTGCAATGAGTCTAGACGCACCTACGGCCGGGTCGCGTCTGCCGCGGATCTCTTCAACGGAAGTTGCATCGTCCTCGATCCGTTGCGGCTTCCAGTCTTGCGGACTAACTGTTGATTTGAGTTCGTCCGATAGAGCTTGAATGAACTGTTCTGTCGCCCGTTGGTGCTTGAGATCGAGATCGGGAATGTCAGCGACCAAAGGTCCCAAATCAATGGGGGCGATGTTCATGAGCTCAAGTTGGGTACGACGAGCTGCCGGTAGATCCAGCACACCTACCAGGTAAATTTTTCGAGCGTGATTCGCGAGGTGATCTCGGACCCAGCCGGCCCAAGCAAGAAAGTTTGGGTCATCTCCAGAAAATCCGAGTAAGCAAAGCTCGTTTTCAATGAATATCTGCCGAGCCAAATTTACAAACGGCGCAAATTTCGTCGGATATCCGCGAAAATCCTCCTGGGCCGCAATCAGTACGTCAGTTACTCCAATTGTTCCATGTAACTTGACGACCCGTGGCGCCGGTGCCCAAGCCAGATCTGAAGGTTTCGTAACGGTTGTGTAGTATGGACTACTCAAATCGGCAGCTGCGCGCTCGAGCAGCGTGTCCCAATTGGTCGTTAGGACATCGGTCCACGGCAGGCTCAACAGTTCCTTGTAGAGAGGCCCATTTCGCCAGGCTTCATCTTCGATCTGAAGTCGAATTTGATCGTTCAGGACTGCTTGACCGAAGTACGCTCTAAACTCTTCTGCGACCCGGAGCGGGTCCATAAAAGTAAGATCGGACTGCTTCGGATAGAGCATTTTGGCCAGTTTCTTAGTGAACTGATTCCAAAGGGGAACTCGCTTCTCGCCGCCAACATGGATCGCCGCAGACCTACTAAAGCCTGCGCCGACCAAGATTGCAGCGCCGTGGTGACTTGCATCGAGCCTGTGTAATGCCACCGCTAGCTTCTTGATTTGAGGATAGTCGGCTAGCTCACGATACGAGGTAATCTGAGAAGCGGTCATGTATTGTTCGCTGGATATTTTGACTACTGACATTGAGCGCCGGCGTCAGCGTGCCGCATCGCAGAGGAATCTAACAAAGGCCAGCTCGCAATATGGCACAGGTCGAGCTGAATGGCGCCAGCTCAACAGCCCGCTAGTGGAAATCTCGACTAGTCGTGTGCTCAGGCGACCAAGGAGCGGCGTCAGGTCTGCTAGCCAAGTTGCTCTCAGCGACTCGGAATTCAGCCGCCGGTGTGCGATTTCAGAACCGTGAAGCAGATGATCGCGCTGGTGACGCATCCAGCCAAGATGCTTGCGCCGACAGCGATTCCAACCATCGTCCACAAGTTCAACTTGACGGCTTTGTCGAGCGCAGCTGCAGATCGACCGGCTTCTTCTGCTGCGGTAGTCAGCGTCGTGACAGCAGTTGCAACCGACGTCTGAATGCTTCCATTGAGCTCCCTGAGCAGCTTGGCTGAGACTGTCGCGGGCAGGCCCGTCATCGCGTTGGTGACGTG
>FSWG01000166.1_pt1 | contig 19013 bp, 22 predicted proteins | sample 1637941 | NCBI WGS metagenome assembly FSWG01 (sample SAMEA3914789, study PRJEB12502) | metagenome | biome: forest; material: soil | place: Canada | collected 2011-07-03 | depth 0.3 m | reverse complement strand
CCGCCACCCGAGTTCAACGGCCCGGTTGAGGCCGACCGCCGGGCTGGCGGACAGTGGTGCCGACTATCCGAATCGAACGGATGACCTCCCGCTTACAAGACCAGTTGGAATCAGCCTGCAGACCAGATGAATGCTCACAACGACAGTGGTTGAGTGAATTTTTGGGGCTCTGTTGGGGCACTCACGCGGTAGAGTTGCCCCATGGCATCCATCGAAAATCGCGGCGAACTGCAGTGGCGGGCGGTCGTCCGCAAAAAGGGCTTCCCCCGCTACACCCGCACCTTCGAGCGACACCGCGACGCGCAGGGCTGGGCGACTGATCTCGAGGCCGCGATCGGCCGGCGAGACCTGGCCGAAGTTCGGCGGCTGACGGACGACGGTGGTGGCAATCTGCGCACGGTGGCCGACCTGGTCGACAAGTTCCTCACCGACGTTGTCGACAAGCCTGGTCGACGTGCCAACCAAGTCGCGAGCGAGAAGCCGCGGCTGGCTCGCATCCGCGAGGATCTTGGCAAGCTGACGCTGGAAATGCTATCACCGCAGGACATCGCGGCATGGCGAGACAAGCGCCTCAAGGCTGGCGCTGCAGCGCAAACCGTGCGGCACGACCTCAACCAGGTATCGGTCGTGCTCAAGCTCGCGATCAGCGAGTGGGGCATCCAAGGCGTTCGGAACGTCGTGCGCGACGTCGAGAAGCCATCGCCCGCGGCCGGACGCGATCGGCGCGTCTCGAATACCGAGATTGACGCGCTGCTGGCCGCCGCCGACCAGATCCCAGCCGGCGGCGGGCGCCCAGCCGGACGAGGAATGAAGGCCATCATCACCCTGGCGGTGGAAACGTCGATGCGACTTGGCGAGATGGTCGGACTTGAATGGCGCCACATCGACCTGCAACGCGCGACAGCCCATCTCCCGAAGACCAAAAACGGCGAATCGCGAACGGTCGGCCTGAGCACCAAAGCCATCGCGACGCTGAAGGCGATGCAGGCCGAACCACGCTCGGACGGACGAGTGTTCGACTGGGCGCGCAGCGACTCGTTCGTCGGACACTTCATTAGCCTGGTGCGCCGCGCCCGCGCGGCGTACGGGGCCAGAATCGAGGCCGAAGACCTTAAAGCCGATCCGAGGTTCCTCGTAGACCTGAGATTCCACGATCTCCGGCACGAGGCGACCTCGCGACTATTCGAGAAGGGCCTGAACCCGATGGAAGTGGCGTCGATGACGGGGCACAAGTCCATGCAGATGCTCAAGCGGTACACCCACGTCGATGCGGAGAAGGTGGCGGCCAAGCTTGGCTAGCGTGGCTATCTGCCGAGAGGATGTCAAAGATCTAGCCGTAGAGATGGTAAAAGCTGCGCGCGAGGGGCGCCGAGAAAAGGAAGCAGCGCGATTTCCTCTGCCCGAAATCTCCACGGAGAATTGAAGCATGCCGAACGTCAAAGCGAAGCTGGCCAAAGCGAACGAGGTAGTCCCCCGCTTGCATGACTTGCTGTCGCGCGCTGCAATCAACGACAGCGGCGAGGCCCGGGTATCGGCAACGCTGTGCCTGACCGTAGTGGAGCAGTTCGCCGCGGTGTTACTGCTAATGGAACGCGGCCTTGCCTCCCATGCGCCGATCATCATCCGCTCGATGCTCGAGGGCCTGGCCGACCTCCGAAATGTCGTGAAGGATCCCGGTCACCTCGACGTCATCAGGTTGACGGACGCGAAGAGCAATGTTCGCATGTTCGAAGAGTACGCCCAGGTCGACGGGATGTCGCAAGACGCAATCGACACGCTCAACCGGTGGAAGGCCAAGGCTCAGCCAATCGTCGACGAGTTGACCGCGAAAGGGATCAAGCTGGCAACCCAGCTCGACAAGTTCAAGAACGTCGGCATGCAAGAGAACTATGTCTCGTACCGCGTGCTGTGCTCATTCACGCACAACCAGCTAACCACGCTGATCGCGCGCCACGCGGGCGACAAATTCGAACTCGCATCGCACCGCGAACCGCCCGATCAGACAACGGACAGCATGTTGACGCTGGCACTCGCGATCGCGTGTCAGGCGGTCGACACCCTACCCTCATACAGCAGTCTGGCCGCGCCTGTGGTGCGGGAGGCACTGGACGTCATCGACAAAGAATGGGCTGCGATTGTCCAGGCTCCGGCGGCAGATCAGTAGCCGCGACGACCGAATCACCCAAAAAACCTGATCAGGTCGTCGCCCCGCAGCGCGACTCTGTGCGATGGTCACCGATTCAGCGATTGGGTGCGCCCTCTCCGCCTCAGTGATCTGGATTGGGCCACCGGCCGCACCGGTCGCTGCCCGACGTGCCTGTCCGGGTTGACCAAGTTTCTGGAGGTGCCCTCAAACGGCCAACCGCCTTGCAAGGGCTGACAGTCGCGGCGGTACACGTGACCGGCAGTTATCGGCGGATTTTCGCTAGTGCCAGCCTCGAAACAGGGCCGAGCGCGCCGTGATGCGCTCGCCGATTGATAGCAGCTGCACCAGCCAGTTGTTCTTGGAGTTGACGAAGACGCTGTTCAGCACGACGTCGAACTTCTCCTTGGATACGGCCATCGTTTCACTGTCCAGGTCGGCCAGCGTGCCAGCGAGGTAGTCCGGCAGCCTGACTAGTTCGTCGAAGCGATGCTTGCCGGTCCTCTCAGGAATCTCAAAGCCAAGTGTGGCCAGAGATGCGCCAAGATTCTGAGCCTCTCGCTGCTCCGGTGTGGCGAACTCGACGGCCTGAATCAGGTAGTACACGTACGCTAGGTCAGACACCACGGAGTCATGGCGCTCAAAGAGTGCATCCCGGTCCGAAATCCAACGGATTGCCCTGGCGCCCACTGCCTGGTTGAGCATGTTGCAGAGGGTCGCCACCATCGCAGCGACCAGATGAATCTGCCTGGCCAACTTCGCATTCACGCCCTTGTGGCCCAGGTCGCGTTCGAAGGCCTTCAACCGCTTGATGGCGTCCTGGTGAAAGTCGATGTCGCGCGCATCCTGGTAGAGCGAAAGGCGGCCATCCATGAAGGATATGGCTCCAGCGACCAGCGCGCCCATGGCCTCTACGCTCAGGTAGTCGCGTAGCAGCGCAGCCTCCCGCTTCATGGCGAACGAGACACTGAACGTCACGGGCACCTCGCAGGTCAGGTACTGGACCAGGCCGAGCGGAACCTTGCTCGTGTTCTTCAGGTCCTTGGGTGCCGCCCCCGCGATGTATTCGCAGATGTTCTCGGCCTTGTCGTGCGGGGCGACAACTACAAAGCTGAAGACGTCGTTCCCCTTGTTGACGTCGCCAATGCAGTAGTCGGAGACCACCGACCAGGGCATACCGGCGGGATAGCGAGCGAACCACTGCTTCATCTGCAATCGCGTTGTCGCAGTGGCTTGGGCTAGGACGGGAAGCAGGTCAATCATGACCTGATGGTAGAACGTTTGCCCGTGGTCAGCCCCGACTAACACGCTGCATGAGCTGGTAATAGCCGACCGGCACCGGAGGTCAATGAAACTGGAATCCGCAGCACCGAAGGCTCCCCAGGCAGGCGCTCGACTTCTGCCCGAAAAGTGCGTCTCTCGGGGTTGTGTCGGGCGAGTGGCAACATTCCCTTCCTCACCAACCCTTGAGGACATTGCCGGATGCGTAAGAGAAAGAATTCCGTCGGACAGGCCCGCAAAGAGCGCATGTCGACCGTCGTCGAGGCACCTGACAAGAGCGTGAGTGCGCACGCCTGGAAACGGATCGCCGCTGGTGCAGTCGCTGTTGGCGGCTTCATCGGGGCTCTTCTTGCCTCCAGCAACAGCTCGCTGGACATCTTAAGCAAGGTCACTGCTGCCGACATTGATGCACGTGTGGTTAAAGCGAGCTTCCAGGAGAAGCAGTTTGACCTTGTTGCCGTCCGCATCAGCAACCCATCCAGCAAGGGCGACAGCTTGACCGAGCCGGCGTTTGAATGCGCGACCGAGGACAAAATGGTCACATTGCGGTCAGTCTGGTATGAGCCCGCGGGAGACAGCCCTCGTCCAAACTTTCCATCCGGGGCTCGGTTTCCGTTGAATGTCCCTCCAACGTCCATGATCGAGACGTCAGTCCTGGTTTTCAAAGCCGAAGGCTCCCCAGGCCTTCGAGACTGCCGCGAACTCCGTTTTTCATGGGTTGATGCACATCAAATTCGTCAACATGGGCCCGCAGTAAAGCTCCAGCCCAACACGACGGCGGTGACCTTTTCGAGCTGAACAACAGCGACACCAAGGAATCAGCGATGCTCGGTTGGCCACAGTTTCTAGGACGAAGGCCGGCGAAGGCGTTGCCAGCTCTCGATCTGACGATCGAGCCCGACTTCGTCAATGGCTCGTTTGTCTTCCCGAACCCTTGGTTGCGCGCGATCGGCCGACGGCCAGGCGATGGCGCGAAGGTGTGCTCGCTCACCTTCGGCGTTTCGCCCTTGAACGACCGCATCTATGTCGACGGCGTCGAAGTCGAAGAGGCGCACCGGCGCATGGGGTACGGCAGCGCGCTCTTGCTCGCAGTTGCAAGGGCCAATGCAGTAGACGGCTCGCAACTGCCCATCACGGCCCTTTGCGAACTCTGGGCATCGAACGACTTTTGGACTGCACTGCGGGCCTCGAAGGTCCCGGGGCTTACCGTGACTCGGGACCTGCGCCCTGCCGAGATGGATGCCGAAGCTGCCCGCTGGCACACGCTCACGCGATTGAGTGCCTCGCAGTGATCGCACAGCCTCCAGGGCTTGGCCGGCCCGCACATGCGCCAGAAGTGAAGCGATGACTGAAGAGGCCACGGACAATAGCCAAGTCCGATCACTCAGAATGCCAGACGTGGAACCTGCCAGGTGCGCCGCCTCGTCGGCGATTGCAAGGTGCCGGCGGCCACGATCCCGCCTGAGGGTGTTAGCCTGCGCACATGCTACCGCCGCTCGCCACCTCAGTCATCTCGGTCATCGCGATCTGCCTTTCGATCGCGAGCTTCGCGCTGGGTCTTGCCAACTTCTTTCGTGACCGCGGTCGTGTCAAAGCGATGTGCCGGTTCACGACAGGCTACGACGGCGACGACCCACACCTGCTCGCCTCGGTCGTGAATTCAGGCCGGCGGCCGGTCGTCCTGCGCATGTGGGGCGGGACCGACAAGGCCGGCGTTTGGGGAGGGACTATGCTCAAGTCCGCCGAGGGCGGACATCGCCTGGGAGAGCACGAGCGCCTCGATCTGACCATTACGGCTCAGGAAGTGCTGCACTTTGTGCCAGATGGCGAGGACATCATCTATGCAAACCTGTGGTTTGAAGACACTCTCGGACGGCGGCACCAAATGAAGGGCGCGAAGGCAGCAATCCGCGAGCTGATGTCGCCAGCAGGGACCGGCAGCTAGATGACGGCGCCACCGACCCGTCTTGCCATGTGTGCTTACGCGACTTCCCAATCACCGTGCACTTGAATTCGACGGCCTGCTGCCGCACCGCTGGGTACCATCTCGCACTGGTTGAGGATTCGTATTCAGTCGACCAGAAGTTCCTTGATCGCTGATCTCGGAATGGTGAGCGCCACCACGAAATGTCCCATCTCTCTTCACATTCAAGACGACATGAGCGATCTCTCCGGTGACCCCAGCCGCATGCTCTCGAACCTCGAGCGCGCTACCGCGCCGAAGGAGTTCTTCCTGCTTGCAGCGTTCACGCTGCTCATCGACCTGTCCATCGATCAACTGCATGGCAGGGGCCTGATCTTCTACGCCCAGCATCCAGAGGCCGTCCGATATTCCTTCCTGCTCGAGGTCTTCCTGATCTTCGTCGGCTATTCGTTCCTCACGTCGTTGATCACGCCAGGCGTGTCCCATCTGATGACCAACCTCCTGCTGGAATTCGCGAGCCCGCTCTGGTCGAAGCTCCAACAGACACTGGCCAGCAATGCCTCGGCAGGCGACAGGCTGCCGCCGCACGGGCACGTAGCGTTGTCCCAGCTCTCGAGAAAAGTCCACGAGGAGCGCGACACCGGCTACTACTTCAAGCTCCTAGAGCGGGAGTACGAGGCCGTGCGTGACACCCGGCACGAAGCGCTTTCACGCAGGCTCTTCGCTTCGGCAGCGTTCTTCGCCTTCGCCGCCGATTTCGGCTTCGGGAATGCAAGCAGCATGACCCACATTGCACTCGCCTACGCGACGTGGAGCGCCTGGCTGGTCTGGATCGCGTTGATCCTGGCTGCCCTCAACGCCTTCGGTTTCGTCTTCGAAGACTACAGAACACATTGGGTCTACTGCCCGTCGCTGGCCGAAGAACTCGCACCGGACAGGCCGCCAGCCTACCTGCGCGGCCTCTCTACGGAGCCTTGACGCTCGGCTTCCCACTCAGTCTTCGCTCGAGGAGCGGCCCAGTCATCAACTATGAGAGAAGCGAAGTTTCAATCCTCGATGGGCTTCCACGCATCAAATTCTTGCGGACTTGCATTGCCAGCGAGCTGGAATTCCAAGGCGCCGTCAGGCCGAGCGCGCACGGTGCCGACAGTCCAAGTCAGCGAGTGAGCCCCTCGAGGATGCAAGCGAACAAGCTCACTCGCCTCAGGCAATCGATCCGTGAGCAAAGCCCAGTCGGCCATGATTCGCATCTCCAGTTCGCCCATCGTAGCGCGAAGCCTCGACCGGAGGGCATTCCAGCATGCTAGAGCCGGTTGCGGGCGATCTGTTCGCCCTCTCCCTGCAGTTGCGCGGGCGTGCGCTCGCCCTCAAGGCCGCCGCGCTCGATGTCGAACTTGGCCGTGTCACTCCAGACTTCGCCGTAGTATCCCCAGCCAGCGTACGTGGTGGCCTTCTCGAACGTGATCTCCCATGTCCATCTGGTACGGCGATCGTCCTGAAACTCGCCGCGCAGCTCTATTGAAAGACGTTCGCCAGTCATGTCTGCCTCCCTTTCGGAGCGCCGACCATACACCCGCGGACAGCCCCGTCGCAACTGGCGCTACGATCGCGCGATGTGCTCGAACTACCTCCCCGTCACGCGTGCGGATCGTCTGATGACGTTCTTCGGCGTGGAGTACTCGCTGGCAGCCCGAAATTTGCCGCCGGACTCCTGGGGCTCGCCTCTAGATTGCCCGTTGTCAGCCTCGTGGCGGACCTTCCTATGGCGTTCTATACCGTCCTATACCGACCTATTCCATCCTGGACGGCTGTCGCGCCTTAGGCGGCAGCAGCCAATTGCTCCTCCTCATCGCCGACGGCTCATCGACAGCGGTCGGCCAGGCGATGACGCCTGCGCGAATGCCGCGAATGCCACGCCAACTCCCAGTACGGTCAACATACCCAGATGGCGTCGGCTTTCAAGCTGACTGGCACGCCACACGCGCCACGAGACCCGGGTTCCCTTGAGCGGTGGCGTATCCGGGCTCCCTCGAGGCTGAATGTAGACTCGCCCTCACCGCAAAAAGTCAGGGAGCGCCGATGACAAGCATCAAGACGACGGCCGCGGCGCTGGCCGCCATCGCGCTGGCAGGCTGCGCCACGCCGCCCGCGCCGCGGATCGCGACGCACACGTTCGTGATCCTCACCATGTCCGACGGCTCTGAGCCCGCCGACAAGGCGGCCCAGGCCGCGCTTCAAGCTCACCAGTTGTGGCTCCCGCAATACGGTGACCTTCGCCGTACGGCGGTCGAGACGATCGCGCAACGGCTCACGCACGACCTGGGCGGTTGGCGTATGGTGCCGGCCGTCGACGTCAGCTTCGTGGCGCTCGTGGCGACGCACCATGACGACGGCAACACGTTCACCGACGCCCTGGGCGCGCCACGCCCGGAGGTCGCCGAGCTGCTCAAGCGGCTGGACGTCGACGCCGTGTTCTTAGTCACCGAACGGACACTCGCCAAAGGCCCTTTCCCCGTGCCTCGCAAGGTCGAAGGCTTCGATGCGACCGTGATGGGCTGGGAACAAGTCGCCGTCGCGTTTTTCGACCGGACGCGGCCGCCCGGCAAGGAGGCCGATCTCGTCAGCCTGACCGACGAGATCCGCGAAACGACCACGCCCGAGGCGCGTGCGGCGATGTTGAAGGGTTCCGACGCGACAAGGCGCGAACTGGAAGACCTGCTGCGCCACCAGGGCTACTAATCCGCCGCTATCGCCGCCGTGTACTCGCCCTGTCGCGCCAGCTGGTTCAACCTCAAGCTGCACTGCCATGCACTGTCGGCTTTGAAACGGTGCAGCCCGTCAAGGTGCCGCGCACGCTGCCCGTCGTTCTCAGTCGCGAGGAGGTCTCGCGCCTCATCGCAGCCGCCTGGAACCTCAAGCACCAGACCGCGCTGTCGGTGGCCTACGGCGCCGGGCTGCGCGCCAGCGAGGTCGTCTCGCTCAAGGTCGGCGACGTCGACAGCCAGCGCATGACGCTGTGCGTCGAGCAAGGCAAAGACCGCAAGGATCGCTACGCCATGCTGCCGCCCATCCTGCTAGAGCGTTTGGTGGCGTGTGGGCCAACGCCTTCGTCGAGAGCCTGCTTCGCACCGCGAAGTACCGGCCGCAGTTCCCTGCATCGGGCTTCGCCGATCTCGGCGCGGCGCGCGACTGGGCGCGTCAGTTCGTGATTGGTACAACCACGACCACCGTCACAGCGGCATCCGCTATGTGAGCCCGGCGCAGCGCCATGAGGGCGCGGACGTCGCGATCCTCAAGGCCCGGCACGACGTCTACCCCTAGGCCCGTCAGCGCAACCCGGCGCGCTGGTCAGGCGATACGCGCGACTGGTCGCACATCGCGGCCGTCACGTTCAACCCGGAGCGCGACTCCATCGTCGCTGCGGCTTCGGGTCGAGGAGAAATTCAGCCTTTGGCTGCATGACAGAGACGACAAGTTGCTTGACGCGCGCCGCCATGGCGAGGGTCTTTTGCTTCAACATGGTTCAACGCACCAGAGGCCAATTCGGTGGACCCTTTTTCAGCAAATCCCATAACTCACGTCAGCAGCGTCTGCGGCACGAAGGCGATCTTCGGTGCGATCGATTCCACCGCCAGCCAAAGCGACGGGTACTCCCCACGATGTTCTTGCACCATGCGCACCGCGCGCTCGCGGACCTCAAGTGAGAACTTGTTCCACTTGTTCATGGCTCCATCTTCTCAAAGGTTGGAGCCTCCTCGAAAACCGAGGCGATTCACTTCGAAGTTAGGGGGACGTGTCACTGATACCCCTGGGGGTTTCCCTAGTTCGTGCTCGGAGCGTGTTCGTTAGAGTAACCAAGTTTTCGACGAGCAGGCCATCTATACAAACCGAACGTCGGAAAGAGCAACCGTCAGGGGAGTCGCGTGTCAGTTGCTGTGCATATTTACTGTTGATCGCACAGCAGCGATGGCATTTCCCGTCGTCAGTTCCATTTTAGAGGTCGGCAGTAGACGCCTTTAGGCGCGGCGCCGCAAGGGAGAAAAGATGTCAAAGCCGCGCCAGCCCGCGCTGTCGGGCTCGTTGCAGCTTGCGCCGTCAATGGGCAAGAGACGAGTCTTAAGTTTGGCACGCGATGTGCGAAACGCCTGTGCGTTGGCTAATCGAATAACTGCCGTTCCCTACCACGCGTACTGCGCAAGGTCAAAATTCGCCGAGTTACGCGGCGCTTCGGGTTGCAGCTTGTCCGCAAGGGCGAGCTTGCCCGATTAGCCCTTCCTACGAACCATGCACGGCGAGCAGCCGCTTTTTCGACCGGAAGCGCTTCATGCGAGGCAACAGCAATTGCCGGGTAGGATCGTCCTGATCCGTCCAGCCTCCTTTCGCGTACTGACCATCTTCGCTATTGCATGCATGGCCGCGTTCGCGCTCTTCATGTCCCTCGGCCAATACACCAAGCGTGCCCACGCGGGCGGCCTGCTGGTGCCCACGACCGGACTGATCCGAATCCAGCCGCCACAGCCGGGCGTCGTGCTCGAGCGGCGCGTGAAAGAAGGCCAGGCGGTTCGCGCCGGCGACGTGCTGTTCGTGATGTCGTCCGAACTGGCTTTCATCCACGACGGCGCCGACGCCAGGAGCGTCAACAGCAACGCCGAGATCCTGTCCAACCTGGACTCGCGCAAGAAGAGCCTGCAGGAGGAGCGCGACGCTGACGCCAGCGTGACAGAGAGACAGGCCAGCGTCCTGAGGCGCGGCATCGAAAGTCTCCAGCAGGAGCTGCAGGATCTCGAGAAGGAGACGGCGCTGCAGAGCACCCGCGTTGGCACCGCGAAGGCGCAGTACGAACGGTTTCGTCAGTTGTCCGAGCAAGGGTTCGTCGCCGCCTCCGTGCTGGAGCAGAAGCACGATGACCTGCTCGAGCAGCAGGGTCGCCTGGAGACCGCGCGGCGCAGCAGCCTGTCGCTGATGCGCGAGCTCGAGCGGATGCAAGGCGACCTGTCGTCGCTGCCGAGCCAAGCGCGCCGCGAGCAGAACCAGTTGCACCGGCAGGCCATGGAGCTCGATCAGCAATCCATCGTGACCGAGGCCCACAAGCGATTTCTCGTCACCGCGCCACAGGACGGTACGGTCACGGGTATCCTGGCCGACTCGGGGCAGATGGTCAGCGGGCAGGCCATGCTGACCATCCTGCCGTCGAACGTCGCGCTCGAGGCGCAGCTGTTCGTGCCGAGCCAGGCCGTCGGCTTCGTCGAGGCCGGACAGCCGGTGTTGATCCGTTACGCGGCCTATCCTTTCCAGAAGTTCGGCCAGTACCGCGGCGTAGTGGAGGACGTGTCGCGCACGTCGATGAGCGAGGCCGAGATCCCGCCGCAGATGGGCAAGCTCGGCGACGAGGGCATGTATCGCGTGCGTGTGAAGCTGGACAAGCAGCACGTTGTGACCTACGGCCGCGAGCAGCGGCTGGTCGCCGGCATGAAGCTGGAAGCCGACGTGATGCAAGATCGGCGCTCGCTGCTGGAATGGGTGTTCGAGCCGCTGTACAGCCTGAACGGGCACCGCCAATGAGCGAAACGGCACACCCGGGCCTGCACGCGCGGATACGCGGCGTCTTCGAACTCGGCTGGCGCAAGCGCTTGCCCGTCATCATGCAGAGCGAGGCCACCGAATGCGGCCTGGCCTGCATCGCGATGTCCGCGGAGTATCACGGCCTGCGTAGCGACATGCACACGCTACGCCAGCAGTTCCCGATCAGCAGCCGCGGCTCCAGCGTAAAAGACTTGGCCGCCATCGCCTCGGGGCTCAAGTTCTCGACGCGGACGATTCGCATCGAGCTCGAGGAACTGCCCTACCTCGAACGCGGCGCGATCCTGCACTGGAAGCTCAGCCACTTCGTGGTCTTCGACCGCGTTGTGACGAAGGGCCGTGGCGATGCGCCGCACGCGATCGTCATCCACGATCCCGCCGGCGGCCGGATGGTCGTGCCGTGGGACGAGGTGTCGAGCAGCTTCACGGGCATCGCCGTCGAGATGCGGCCCGCCCACGAGTTCCGTCCGAAGACGCAGACGCAGGCGATCACGTTGCGCCACCTGGTGGGCGGCGTCGACGGGCTCGCCGGCTCGGTGCTGCAGATCGTGGCGCTGGCCCTGACGCTCGAGGTGTTCGCCCTCGCGGCGCCGTTCTTCCTACAGTGGGTGGTCGACTCGGCCATCGTGTCTGCGGACCGCGGCCTGCTGTCGATCCTGGCCATCGGCTTCGCCCTGCTCCTGGTCGTGCAGACGGTGCTCGGTACGTTCCGTTCATGGATGGTGCTGTACCTGAGCACCCATACTAACCTGCAGTGGCTGGACAACGTGTTCTCGCACCTGATCCGCCTACCCATGCAGTATTTCGAGAAGCGTCATCTCGGCGACGTCATCTCGCGCTTCAACGCCGTGCAGACCATCCAGGCCACGCTGTCGGCCAGCTTTCTCGAAGGCGTGCTCGACGGACTGATGACGATCGCCACCTTAGTGATGCTGTCGATCTACAGTATGGCGCTGACCGGCATCGTGCTGGCGTTCATCGCCGCGTACGGGCTGCTGCGGTGGGCCCTGTACCGCCCCTTGCGCCAGGCGACGCTCGAGCGGATCGGCCTGCGCGCGCGCGAGCAGAGCCTGTTCCTCGAGTCGATCCGCGGCATCCAGTCGATCAAGCTGTTCAACCACCAGGACCAGCGGCGTTCACGCTGGTTCAACGCCCTTGCCGCCGCCACCAACCGCGACATCGCGACGCAGCGGCTGACGCTAGTCTTTACGGCGTCGCACACGCTGCTCGCGGGCCTGGAGAACATCGTGATCGTGTGGGTTGGCGCCACGATGGTGATCGACAACAGGTTCTCGGTGGGCATGCTCTACGCCTACCTCGCCTACCGCCTGACCTTCACATCGCGCCTGTACGCGCTGATCGACAAGTTCCTGGAGGTGCGTATGCTGGGACTGCAGGGCGAGCGCCTGGCCGACATCCTGATGACCGCCCGCGAGGACGCGCGTGTAGACGTTCCCGGTGGCGAGGAGGACGCGCCGACCCTTCTGCGCGAGCAGACGACGAACGTCGACATCGAGGTGCGCGACCTCTCGTTCCGCTACTCGCCTCAGGAGCCGTGGGTCGTCCGGAACATGAATCTCCACGTCGCCGCAGGCGAGTCCGTGGCGCTGACCGGCCCTTCGGGCTGCGGGAAGACGACCTTCCTCAAGATCCTGCTGGGCCTGCTGGATCCGACCGAGGGCGAGGTACTCGTCGGCGGCATCCCCATCCGCAAGTTCGGCCTCGAGAACTACCGCAGCCTCGTCGGTGCCGTCATGCAGGACGACCAGCTGTTCGGCGGCACGCTAGGCAGCAACATTGCCTTCTTCGACGAGCCGGTCGACCAGGAACGCGTGCGCAGGTGCGCCGAGATCGCAGGCGTCGCCAAGGACATCGACCGGCTGCCCATGGGTTACCTGACCCTGGTCGGCGACATGGGCGTCAGCCTCTCGGGCGGCCAGCGCCAACGCATCCTGCTGGCGCGCGCGCTCTACAAGCAGCCGCAGATCCTGTTCCTCGACGAGGCGACCAGCCACCTCGACGTCGCCAAGGAACGCGAGGTCAACCAGGCCATCGCTGCGCTCACGCTGACACGCATCCTCATCGCGCACCGCCCGGAGACCATCAAGTCCGCCGCACGCATCGTCGAGTTCGCCAACGGCGGAATCGTGCGGGACTTCCGCAAGACGGAGCACGAGCCCAAGTCCGACGAACTCAAGGCCTAGGACAGCGACTCTCTTCACCCCGCCCTATCACCGCACTGCCTGATTTTCCCGGCCGGGTCAGGCAGTGCCAATCCCCTCACGGCCGGTTTTACTTGGAGTACAAGCAATGAACGACGTTCAAGCCCAGAAGCAAGACCAGCAAGTCCGCATCCTCGGCCGCAAGATCGGTCGCGAGATCAGCCCCGTCGAAGCGGATCACGTCACGGGCGGCGCGCAGTCCTTTAGCGCCATCTACTCCCGCTCTACCGGCACGACCACGTACGATGACAACGGCATCGACAAGGACCAATAAGGTCTGATGCCTGCCAGGCGCCGACCGCCGGCGCTTGGCTGCGGACGGCCTCCATCAGGAAGTCCGCCTGTCCATGGCTTGACCGTCAAGGCGGCAGCCCCGATTGCGGGACATGGCATCCCATGCCCCGCCAACCTCATTCAATCCGCATCATGAAGATTCTCATCGTCACGTCGCCCATCGATATCCATGGCGCTGCGGTCGCCTGGGGCCTGCGCAAGCTGGGCGTGACGCCGGTGCGCTGGTTCGCGTCGGATTTCCCACGATTGAACCAGTCGAGCTTCGCCATCGAGCCCGGCGGGCGCACCAACGTGGATTTCGTGATCGACGGACAACGCCACGAGGCCCCGTTCGGGGCGATCTGGATGCGCCGTACAGGATGGGTCGCGCCGCGGGCCTCTAGCCATCCGCACGACATCAAGGTGATCACGTCGGAGGCGAACGACTATCGGCACAACGTGTTCAGCTTCTTGGCCGACACCGATTGCTTCTGGCTAAACCGGCTGCGGCCCGGCCGTCGCGGCGAGAACAAGATCTTCCAGCTGACGTCCGCCCAGGCCGTCGGATTCAGGATGCCCAACACCCTGATCAGCAACGATCCCGAACGCGTCCGCGCGTTCTACCGGGACAACGGCGGCAGGATCATCTACAAGGCCTTCAGCACGGCCGGATGGGTGCACGAGAACGGCAATTTTTCTGTCCTGCAGACCACCGCGCTGCGCGAGGAGGACCTGGCCGATGACGAAGTGCTGCGCGCCTGCCCCGGGATCTACCAGGAGCGCATCGACAAGGCGTACGAACTGCGCGTAACCGTGATAGGCGACAAGGTAGTCACCGGCTGGGTCGACAGCCAGAGCCGCGGCGAGACGCTCGATTGGCGTTATGACTTCATGGAAGGCCACAAGACCATCGCCCCGTTTGACCTGCCACTGGACATCCGGGACCGGTGCATCGCGCTGTGCCGCCGCATGGAGCTCGAGTTCGCCTGCATCGACCTCATCGTTACGCCTGACGGCGAACATGTCTTCCTAGAGCTCAACCAGGCCGGGCAGTTCCTCTGGAAAGAAGAGGCGGACCCGAGAATGCGCATGCTCGACATTTTCTGCCAGCATCTGGCGAGCCAGGGGAAAGCGCCATACAGCCCTAGGGCGGATATCGGCATGGCGCAGTTTATTGAGTCCAAAGACTTCGCTCAATTCCGGGAACGCCAGGATAACGGCTTCTCGAACGACCCCGACCTGCTCGTCTCGGAGTTGCCCCGGAAGACGGAATTGACTTCGCAGTGAGCGAGGCAGCCTGGTAGATGCCGGCCAGTCAGACTGGATAGGATTTCGACGGCCGGTTTCACACGGAGCACTAATATGGAAGAACTTTAAGCAGATATCGCCATCGAAACGCGACGTATTTTCGGCCGCACGCTCAGTCGCGAGATCACTATGGCCGTGGCGGACACCGTTACCGGTGGAACATGGACCATCGACGTCGTACCCGTCAATCGCCATACAGTCTACAGCGGCATGAATGATGACGAGCGTTGAGTCAACAGTCGGCCGGGTGGCTGGGGGATTGATCCGGTGCTTTGGCTTTAGCTTCTCCATTGAAAAGCAGACCCGCGGCGTGTGGCACCTGCAGAGCGCCTAGCGATTCGAGCGAATTAAGGTCCTTCAGACTTTCCCGTGGGTCACCCAGTGAGTTCTTGAGGCGCCACGAGCCAGCACTCGACCGGCGCGGATCGATTGTTGAGCAGCGACCGCCCGTAGATGCTTGCTTCGCCCCCCCCCGCGTCAGAATACATGTCGACCCAATAGAACCATGAACCCGGGGGCGCAGAGAGAACGAGTTGGCTCGATACGGACAAGCATTCAAGGATCGCGCGGTAGCACGCATGCTGCCGCCGGAGAGCGCCCCGCCGGAGGCGGTGGCGCGTGAGATCGGAGTCGGTGTGGGCACGTTGGAGCGCTGGCGCTCGGAGTCGTTGTCCAGGCCGGCCAAGGAGCGCGTGTGGACGGCAACGGCACGGCTTGACGCCGTGATCACGATGGCCGCGATGCGGCCGGTCGCAGTTGGGGCGCACGGACCCGTTTGAGTCCGCCAGGAACGCGCTCATAAGATGTAAAGCGTGCGCCTGCCGAGTCAGTGTGCGGACAGCAACGACTTGGCGAATTTGGCGACATGCTCGACCAGCGGATCGAGGCCCACTTGCGCTCGGCGAACGTCCACATGGGCTGGATCAACCAGGGGCAGCACTACGAAGTTGCCGTCGTTGCTCTTTTCCATCTGCGTGCCGTAGATCTGCTGCTGTTTTCGAACCGTGAGGTCGCGGTCGATCATCATGGCCAGCAGGCTCCAAGGGATCTCGCCTCGGTCGGCTGCCGCACGCAAGTGCGGCAAGGCAACGGGGATATAGTCCTCCTCGTGCTGCACGAGCATGAAGAAGTCAAACATACCTTCGCTGCCCACCATGGCCGAATCGGGCCAGCCTTGCTGGCGGACGATCTGCTTCAGACGGGCGAGGTTTGCGGCATCGACTTCCAGCATGGGCTTGCGGGTCTCGTCATCATCTCCGCCGGCGGCCATGAACGTGCGGCGTACCTCCTGGTCTTTTTCATACATGGCGCCCAGCTCGCGCGCTAGGGCCGGATTCGTGCCGCGAGGGTGCACCAGGTCGAGCGTAATAGGCTTCTTCTGCATAGGCACCACGCAGTAGACCGTGCCGCTGGCCACCGTCGGAGTGACCGCACGCACCGCCCAGGAGCCGACAGGCAGCGAGGTTTTCCAGCGATCGCCTGCCATGTGCGTGCCATAAACCTCGGGCGCATCCTCAGTCGAGCTAATGCGCTGCAGCAGCACAACGTCGTCGACCATGCGGGCCAAACCCAACGGCCGCACGATGTGACCGCCCGCGACTGCAGTCTCGGGCTTCACCGTGATCGTCACGCTTGTCGGCGCGGCGCCGTCCGTAGCCGCGCAGTTCGCGTGACCGAGGCCTGTCGCGTCCGCGTTGGCGGTCACTTGGCAATCCTTGAGGTTGTAGTCAGCAATGGCGAAACGGCCTGCAGCGTCACTTGTAGTAACCCAGCGATGGCGCGCGCCGTTGGCGTCACGCGACGCACCGTTGCCTGAGGCCACCACGACCGCGCCCCCGACCGGAACGCCCTCGGCGTCCCTCACCGTGCCGAGGATTTGGGCACCCCACGCTGGCACTCCGGTCAGCGAGAGAAGAGCCGCTGCGTAGCGGGCCGTCCGTAAATTCATGCGCATATTGTCTCCGGCGGCAAGACGTGGTCGCAGCGCGCTTGCGGTGCAATCCCCAACTCAGATGTTACGTGAGCCAGTTGTCGGCGCGGGGGGCATCTCCTCATCATATTGTCACGCTACCGCGAGACCGCGGGTGATTTTGTTTAGAGCTGGCCCTGGGAGTTTGAACACGAAATCGGCATCCGTGCAGCGAAGGTGAGCTCAGAACCGGCGCTCTCGCTACGGCGCATCACCGCCTTGCGGGGGTGGGGCGAGGAGCAGTTCAAGGAGGGCGCAGAACTCATCGAACTTACGCGCACAGTTTGCAAGAGCCGGTATTTGGATCTTCGGCTTGCCAACAGCCGCTGCCGCCCACGCGTACATGTATGTCGGCGCGGCTCGCTATGCCGATCGAGTGTCAGATGCAGCGCAGGCAATCGCCGCCGCTCAAGCCAGGCAACCGCGCTCGGTGAGGGAGATCGGCTTTGACGAGTCCGCTGAACGAGTGCATCGGCACCTGGCGGATCTGTACTGCATGGAAGGGAAACCCCATCTCTGGTACTTCAGCACGTTCCAACCATACGAGATGGAGGAATACGATTTTCAAAGCCGGCAGTGGAACAGAGTCTACGCGGCGCCCGACTGAGTGGCCGCTTTAGTGCGCTCGATCTGACCTGGCTGACGCCTGCAACGGGTCGGAACGTCGAAGGCGGAGAAGCGCAGCAGTCCGCGCGAGGAGAAGAAGGTCTTCAGGCTGAAGGCTGGATCGTGGGCGCTGCGCGCGATCGCGACGCCCTGCTCCGGGTCGAGTCCGAGCGTCCTGCAGGCAAGCACGAAGCACAAGTACATGGCCGCCAACGCCTCCGGCTCCTCGGCAAGCGCGGGCCAGTGCTCGGCCCAGAGCGCGTTCCGCGCTGGTACATCTAATACCGCAGCCCGGTATCCATCATGGGTCGTCTGCTGGCAGATGAACGTGGCGACGCGACCGAAGAAATAGTCCCGTGTCAGCGCCTTCATCTGATTCGCATCGATCTGCATTCTGATTCTGTGCTCCCCGTTTTCGGCGCATTGTCGTCCATCAGCGCAGCATACCTTGGGGGGTTCCATACTGCGGCATCCCCGGCCAGGCCGCGGTCAAACCTGTGCCACTCGAGGCCCCTGCAGCACTAGAAGCTTGGGCGCACCGTTCCCGTCCTGGCTCAGCAGTCGCGCGCATCCAGGTAGACTTCGGCCGCGACAGGAGCTTGCCTCTTGCTGCCCTGCTCTTCCTCCCTGAGCAGGCACCGACGCGGCATGCTGCAAGGTGTTCCGGCCCCGATCATTCGGGGCCGTTTTCTTTCCTGCGGGGCCTCGGCTGACTGTCTGTAGCCCGGCTGCAGCCATTCTGCCGCCAGCCCACAGCGTTTCGCCAGCCGGGCCGCTCGCGCGGCCCCTTCCATGCCACAGCATCAGCCGCGCGGTGTGCGCCTGCGGCGCACATGCCGGCCATCAGTCCCGCAGCGCTGCGCGGCGAGGCCGGTTCCGGCCGGCCCGGCGGCGCCGCCGCCGCGCAAGGTGAATAACCCGGTGGGCCAGCATGTCGCCCGGACGGCGCCGGGCGACGGGAAGCCATGAATCCGATGGCGCCGCCCGGCTAGCGCCGGCCTGCGGCCGGGCCCCAGCCGCTCCGCAGCGCTGCCCTGGCACCGCTGAAAGCCACCATCCAGGGGATCGTTCCGAAACTCCGTTGACTCTAGAGTCCGAAGGTACTCACTGCGCAAAAAGGCAATGGATCAAAGCAACAATTTTCCGGCTCCGGGAACCATCCTGTGGGGCATTGACGTCGCGCTGGATCGCGATGTATTCAGAAAGGGCAAATCCTCCGCCCCGAACACCGACTTCTTGCGCTATAGCGACATCGGCATCGACGAATCGCCCGATGGGCAAACGCGAATCTCGCCTGAGAACGCCCAAAAGTACTTCGTCGATGAAGATGACGGCATCTCGCTGTTTCTGACCAAGGCACCTGGCGCTCGCTTTCGGGTGCTCAGCGAGGCAGATCGGAAAACGGCGCCCAAGGAAGGTCAGGAAAAGCGTCATTGGTGGGCGATCGAGCAAGGGCATCCGCTGCCGACGGGACTCGTTCTCAAGTACGACGGCAATCCCCCGGGGCACTGCACGCTGACCGTCACGCGCAGCATGTCCGTGGCCGCGTTCCTTGAATTGGTTAAGCTCGTTCCTTTCGTGCCGGCAGGCGTCGACGTGATCGCTCCGGCGCTGTGAACTGATCTGCATCTATGAAAACCACTACCGTAGAGCTTTCTCTCCGCGACCTGACATGCGTCCTGCGCTCCCTCAGGGAGACAGGTGATG
>FSWG01000278.1_pt1 | contig 19165 bp, 15 predicted proteins | sample 1637941 | NCBI WGS metagenome assembly FSWG01 (sample SAMEA3914789, study PRJEB12502) | metagenome | biome: forest; material: soil | place: Canada | collected 2011-07-03 | depth 0.3 m | reverse complement strand
GCAGCCGCCGAATCCGCTGGAGCTGGTCGAAGGCCCGTCCTTCGGCATGCTGCTGCGCGAGGTGTCGATCAAGTTCGACCACGTCATCGTCGACACGCCAGCCTCCTGCTACGGCAGCGATGGCGTGGTGATCGCGTCGCGCTGCGGCTCTGCGCTGGTGATCACCCGCAAGGACCAGAACAAGGTCGGTCGCCTGCAGGAGATGGTGGCATCACTGCAGTCCGGTCAAGTACGACTTGCAGGCGTAATCATGAACGAACTGTGATCATTCCATGAGCGCCGCACGCATTTTGACCGATCGACGCTACAGCCCCTGGTGGATATGCGTCCTCGGGCTCGTGGCGCTCTACGGATCGACGTTGGTCGGCCTGTTCCGCACGGTCTGGTCGACGGAGGAGCAGAGCCAGGGCCCGATTGTGCTGGGCATCTGCGCATGGCTGACTTGGCGCGCCTGGCCTCGCATCGAGGATCCTGACGCCGGCACGCCGCGTCCGATGATGGGCTGGTCGCTGGTGGCGTTCGCGCTCGTGATGCACCTGTTCGGGCATTCGCAGCGCATCCTGAGCGCGCAGACGCTGTCGGCGTTGTTCATGTTTGCGGGCCTCGTGCTGCTGCTGCGCGGGCCGCGGCAATTGCGAGCAGCCTGGTTCCCGCTTTTCTTCATGCTGTTCCTGGTGCCGCTTCCGGGCGCGTTGGTCGACTCCATCACGCAGCCCTTGAAGCTTGCGGTCTCGAGCGTGGCCACCACGATCCTTTTCAGCGCAGGCTACCCGATCGCGCGTAGCGGCGTCATCCTTCAGATCGGGCAGTACCAACTTCTCGTCGCGGACGCCTGCGCCGGGCTGCACACGCTTTTCTCACTCGAGGCCATGGGCCTGCTATACCTGAACGTCGTCCGCCACAGTTCGCTCCTGCGCAACGTCGCACTGGCGATCCTGATCGTGCCGATCTCGTTCACCGCGAACGTCATTCGCGTGATCGTGTTGGCGCTGATCACCTACTATTACGGCGACGAGGCGGGGCAGGGCTTCCTGCATGGCTTCGCGGGCATGGTGCTGTTCATGACGGCATTGCTGTTCATCATCGCGACGGACAGCAGCTTGCGCTGGCTGGCCGCCCGAACCACGACGCCGCAACATGCCTGAAAAAGTCCTCACGCGCCGCGCCGTGATCGCGTCAGCGCTCATGGCCAGTATCGCCGTCGGCGGTCGAGCCATGGTGCCTACCAAGCGTATGGCGGAGATGCGCGGGCCATTCCATATCGAGTCGCTCGTGCCTACGTCGTTCAACGGATGGAGGGTCGACACAAACGCCACCGGCGGCATCGTGAACCCACAGGCCGAGGAATTGCTCAACAAGCTTTACAGCCAAATGCTCGACCGTATCTACGTCGACCCGCTAGGCCGTCGCATCATGCTCTCCATCGCTTACGGCGAGGATCAGGCGGATGACAGCGTGCAGTTGCACTATCCCGAAGTCTGTTACCCAGCGCAAGGTTTTCAGCTGAAAGGCAATCGCAAGGAAACGATTCAGTTGGCACAGGGTTCGGTGCGTGTGCGTCGACTGCAGACGCAGTTCGGTGACTCGCGCTACGAGCCGGTGACCTACTGGACGATCGTGGGCGACCAGCAGAGCCTGGGGGGCTGGGATCGCAAGTTTGCCGAGATCCGCCACGGGTTGCGTGGCGAGATCGTCGACGGACTCCTGTTCCGCGTGTCGTCGATCGACCGCGATACGGAGGAGGGTTTCCGGTTGCAGGACGCATTCATCCGCGACGTCGTCGCGGCGATGACGCCGAGCGCGCGTCGCCAGTTGGTCGGGCTCGGTTGACGGACTCTGCCGTGCGGTCGAAGTTCAGCAAAGGGATTGCGATAGTGTTGCGTTCGACGGGCGCTGCATTGGCGTGTGCGACCTTGCTCTTCGCGAGCGCGGAAAATTCCTCGCTTAACGACTGGAAGTCGCGCGCCGTAGCGTCCTATAACACGGATTTACGGCCCGTTACTGACCTGCTCAGCGTTGGGCAGGCATGCTCGCGGTTCTCCGGAACTGGCCGTGACTTACTGCCCATATTGCATTCACTTACGAGCGATGCGGTGCCGAAGAACCAGGCATCGCAGCGCTTGTCGACGGGGATCTCCGTTGGTGAAGCCGCGTTGCGGTTTGACCAATTTCGAGTATCCCCAATGCTTCTGAAAGTTCTTGCGCGATTCCCGCTTCCCACGATCGCGCTGGCGATTAGCGCCGCTCTGACAGGCTGCGGCGGCGGTGGCGGTGGCAATCCCAGCGATCAGGATGCGGCTGCCGTTGCAGCCAGCGACATGCCCACGTCCGCATCGTCGTCGACAGGCACGTCTTCCGCCGTCACCACGACGAACCCCACCACTTCCGCGGCAAGCACGGAAACGAGCGACCCTGTTTCTACGACTGCCTCCGCCGATACGACGTCGCAGCAGGCCAGCGATACGGCGACGATGACGGTTGCGAGCGCGCCGCCCGTGGACGCCGCGGCGCTGGTCGCCGGAGGCGGGCTTGGGGCGAGCGCCGCGGCCTTGACTCGTTCGAGTGCAGGCATCAACCTCGCGTCGGTAAAAACCTATTCCCTGGAATTGCCAACAATCGATCTCATGAAGAAGGCCGGCCCCTGGCGCACGCTGTGCTATTCAGGGCAGGGTAACTGTTCCAACTTCACTGCGCCCGCGAACGCGGCGGACACCCTCGAAGAATCCCACCTTGCACTCGACGCCAACAACTGGGTCAAGAGCCTTCCCGCGGCGAACGACACCACGGCCAAGTACCGCTATGTGCAGACGACGCTCGCCGAAGGGAACGCTCAGCAGCCTGGGACGTATACCGTGGTGTATGACGGCGAGGGCACCATCACCTATCAGGGCGCGGTATCGAAGGACACGAGCCAGTCCAAGCCGGGCCGCGACATCATCAATGTCACGAAGACCCTGAGTGGCTTCGTGCTCAACGTGACGGCCACCAACCCGAACAACTACATACGCAACATCCGGGTCTTCACGCCTGGCGGCGCCTGTAGCGGGGACATGGCCGCCTACGTGGCAGCCGCGTCGGCCTGCACGTCGGGCAAAGGCGCGTTCGTTCCGTTCGAGAAGTTCCCTTCCACGACCGTCTGGCATCCGGCTTTCCTAGCCAGCGTGCAGCGATTCCGTACGATTCGCTTCATGGACTGGGCGCAGACCAACAACACGCTGGCCGTGAATTGGTCGGATCGCACGTCTCCAACGGCGCGCAGCTGGTACAACAATACCGGCGTGCCTGTCGAAGCGATGTTCGACCTGGCGGCCAAGACCGGCGCCGACCCCTGGATGAACATTCCCGCACATGCCAGCGATGACTACGCGCATCAGTTTGGACGACTCGCCCACACCCTCCTGCCCGCCAACTCGAAGTTGTTGCTCGAATACGGCAACGAGATGTGGAACTGGAGTTTCACAGCGACGCGCTGGGCCGCGGCCCAGGCGACGGCCACCTGGCCTGCAAGTCTGACGAGCTCCAATCAGCTGGCCCTGAACCAGAGTTGGTATGCAATGCGCCTGGTGCAGGTCTGCAACATCGTCAAGTCGGAATTCGGCGCCGATGCGAACCGTGTTCAATGCGTGGCGAACACCCAGGCCGCCAATCCGGGCGCGACGGACGTCGTGCTCAATTGCCCCTACGCACAATCGACGCTCGGCCAGCCCTGCTACAAGTTCATCGATGCGGTTGCTATCGCGCCCTATGTGGGCTGGTATATCGGCACTGGCGCCACCGCGTCGATCATGAGCACGTGGTACAGCGATGCCGATGGCGGTCTTGCCAAGCTGTTCCAGGAGCTGACTGGCACCGATGCCAACAACGGGCAGAGCCTCACGGCCCCGCTGGTCTCGGCCGGCACCAAGGCACCGGGCGGAGCCCTCGCGATGGCGCAGAGTTGGATCGTGGCGCAGAAGGCGGTCGCGTCCAAGTACGGTCTTCCTCTGTACGCGTATGAGGGTGGCCAGGGCATGGTGCCAGCGGCTGGAGATGCAAAGATGCTCAGCTTGATGACCGCGGCCAATCGCGATCCCCGCATGGGCGCTGCCTACATCAAGATGATGAACCAGTGGAAGGCTGCCGGCGGCGCGACCTTCGTCTTCTTCGGCGATGTCGGCGGTTACGGCCCGGGTGGCTTCTGGGGCCTGCACGAGAGTCAGTTCGATACCACCGCACCGAAGTGGGTTGCTGCTACCCAATGGCGGGACACCCAGGCCTGCTGGTGGGCGGGCTGCTGAGACAGGCTGAGCCGGGCCACCATGAAAAGTCCATCTTCGGCTGGACTTCTTTTGTGGGCAATAGCGTCGCGCACCTACAGGTTCGCGCACAGCCACTGACATAAACTGCGGGCGGCGATCGAAACGGATCGAACCTGGAACTGCCCCGCATGAGCAAGAAGATCAGGACGCTGTTGATTGCAGAGGCCGCGAATCCCGAATGGGCCAGCGTGCCCTTGGTGGGTTGGTCGATGGCGACGGCAATCGCACGTCATTCCGACGCCCATATCGTGACCCAGGTGCGCAACCGCGACGCATTCGTTCGCGCTGGCCTGCGCGAGGGCGCCGATTTCACTGCGATCGATACGGAGTCATTGAGCCGCCCGTTGTGGAAGCTGGCAACTTTCCTGCGCGGGGGCAAGGGCCTGGGCTGGACGATCCAGACCGCGATCACCAGCTTGTCCTATCCCTATTTCGAGCGGCTTGTCTGGCGCCAGTTTGGCGATCGCATTCGCCATGGCGAGTTCGACATCGTCCATCGCATCACGCCATTGACGCCGACTGCGCGATCGTCGTTGGCACCTCGAGTCCGACGGGCGGGTGTGCCGTTCGTGCTCGGACCTCTCAACGGCGGCGTTCCCTGGCCAAAGGGCTTCGACCGGGATCGTCGGAGGGAGCGCGAATGGCTCTCGTATCTGCGAGGCGCATACAAGTGGCTACCGGGTTACCGGAGCACGATCCAGTCTTCGGCGTTAGTCCTCGCTGGGTCGCGATTCACGCTCGGAGATCTGCCGCAGGCGTATGCGGACCGCTACGAATATGAGCCGGAGAACGGCATCGATCCTAGGCGTTTTTCCCGGGCCGGCGTACCTTACGACGGCGGCGTGCTCAGGCTGTGCTTCGTCGGTCGCCTTGTGCCGTACAAAGGCGCAGACATGGTACTGCGTGCATCGGCAGACCTCTTGCGATCTCGCCGCGCAACGCTGGACATCGTCGGCGACGGGCCGATGATGCCGGAACTCCTGCGACTCTCGAACGAACTCCAGGTGTCGGGCTCGGTCAAGTTCCACGGGTGGGTCGAACACGAGAGAGTCCAGGACATCCTGGTGTCGTGCCACGTCATGGCGTTCCCGAGCGTTCGCGAATTCGGAGGCGGGGTCGTGCTGGAGTCGATGGCCGTCGGCATCGTGCCGGTCGTCGCGGATTACGCCGGCCCTGGGGAACTGGTGGACGCCGAGGTCGGCTACAAGGTCGCGATGGGTTCGCGCGAGGAGATCACGGAGCGGCTGTCCGCGGTGCTCGCATCGATCATGGCATCACCGCCCGCAGCGCTGTCGAACCGGGCTCGCGCAGGGATCGAACGCGTGCGCGATTCGTTTACATGGGACGCCAAGGCTCGTCGGATGATCGCGCGGTACGAACGGCTGCTCGCCGAGCGCGACGGCGCGGCCCAGGCTGTCGTCAGCGCGTAGAGACGCTGCCAAAACTGGTGCGCCAGCACAAGGCGAGGGTCGACGAGATCCTCCGCCATCGGAATCCAAAGCTGTCGTTGTGTGCGGGGGATTTGAGGCACCGCAGCGCAATGATGAGGTCCGCCGCTGCGTCGAGCAGTACGTGGAGCAGCACTGCTTCGAGGCCGTGGTTCTTCCTGAAGAACAGCAAGGCGCTCTCGATTTCCAGGGTGCCGACCTGACGCCCCTCCGCGCTGACAGGGCCGTCCGACTTCGCGCTCTCGCCGCCGATGTGGACGACCGTGCTCGCTGGATCGCAATAGACCTTCCAGCCTCGCTGCTTCGCAGCGAAGCAATGGTCCACTTCCTCGAAGTAGAGGAAGTATTTCGGATCGAACAATCCGACCTGCTCGATCACTTCGCGCCGGATCAGGTAATAGCACCCGGGCACCCAGTCGCAGGATTCCGCGGACGGGGGCACGAATCGAGGGCCGTCGACCAGCGCAACCTTCGGAAAGAACCGGTGGAAGCCACTGCGTTTGAGAAAGATATTCCAGGGTGTCGGAAAGCGACGCGAACTCGGTTGTTCGATGCCGTCGCGTCCGATCAAACGCACACCGACGATGCCGCAGTCCTCGTGCGACGCCATGAACGCGAGCGTTCGCGAGATGACTTCGGGCTCCACGAAGGCGTCGGTGTTGAGAAGCAGCACGAACTTGCCGGAAGTCCGCGCGAGCGCGAGATTGTTTGCGCGGCCGAATCCAACGTTCGCGGGCGAGCGGATCAGCTCGATTTCGGGGTACCTATCGGCAAGATAGTCAGCCGAAAGATCCCGCGATGCGTTGTCGACCACGATGATCTGGCTGGAAGAAAGCGACTGCGTCGCGACGCGAAGCGCCCGCAAGCACTCGTCCAGGAGGTGCCGGGTGTTGTAGCTCACCAGGATGGTCGTCAGTTCACACGTCGGTTCGAGCATCTTTGTATCTTGAACGGCGCCCTGCGTTCAATGAAACCAGCGCAGGGAAATCAGGTTGACGAAATAGCCGACCGCCGCGCCGGCGGCGAAGACGGGGAGTATCTTGAGCTCCTCGCGCCAGTCGAAGATCCCGAACCGTGCCTCCAGGAACAGGATCAGTGGAATGGTCGAGAAGTTGGCCAGCACGACGCCGATGACGGCGCCTTCGACGCCGCCGAGGTGGTAACCGATGGGAAGTGACGCCACGAGCACGATCACCTGGAGCACTCCCCGCTTGAACAGTTGCCTCGTATTGCCGGTGGCGACCAGGAAGTCGTCGAAGACGATGTAGCGATGCGCGACCAAGATGAGCGACACGAGGCGAAGCAGCGGTGCCGCGCCTTGATATCGCTGGTCGTACAACACTCGAATGAGGAGATCGGCCGCTGCGAAGATGAAGCCGCCGATTCCCAGGCACAGCACGTCGATGGGCACGCGACATCGGCGGTATGCGCGAGCGAGTTGAGCGGGCCGGCTGCGCGCGATTTCAGCAAGCGCAGGCAGTCCAACCGCGTTCGAGAGCGAACCCGCCACCTGTTTGACCGCACCAAGAAGCAACAACGAGACGCCGTAGACACCCATCTCGGAGGCGGTCAGCAGGCCGCCGAGAACGAGGCGGTCACCCTCGCGGTATGCGAAGGTGAGCGACGACGAGATGAGAATCCACTTCGAGAAATGCCAGATCTCGTTGGCGCAGGACTTGTCCCACTGCAATCGGTTGCCCGGACCGTTGATCAGGAAGCTGCCCAACGACTTGAAGACCGAATAGCAAACCCATCCGGCTGGAAGCACCCAGATGCTGGGGTGGGCAAATGCCATCGCGGCCATGAAGATCGTGGACAGCACCTGCGAGCCCAGGTCGACCAGGACGATCGGGCGCAGGTTGACGACCCGCCGGCACAGCATCGTGTTCGTGGACTCGAACCCGTCGGTGATGGGAAAGACCGCCAGCACCAGCATCACGGTGAGGAGGCGTGGGTCTGCATAGGTGCCGGAGACCAGCATCGGCGCCAGGAGACGGGCGCCGGTCAACAGACCTGCGATCACGACGAGGATTGCCGACAACGTCACGCCGCGCAGCATCCGAATCGACCAGACGGTGTTCAGGAACTTCGGATCTTCGCCGCGATGGCTGTGCATCACGCTTTGTCCGAGACCAATATCCGAGAGCAGTATCAGGGCGCTGACAATGACATTGCCGACGGCCATCAATCCATAGGTGTCCGGCGCAAGTAGCCGGGTCAGCAGGAGGTTGCTTCCGAGCCGAATGACGTTGTTCAGCGCCATGCCGGCGAAAACCCAGACTGCAGCTGGCCGCGCGCGGCGCGAGAGACTGGGGGAAGAAGAGCTCATTCGGAACCGGGTTGCCTGAGACACGCGGATTGTCTCATCTGCTGATCGGGGGGAGGACGGCGCGCCGCGGTCGTTGCGGCCTGGCGATGACGCGCGTCAGAGCACAGGGCGTGCCAGATACCGCCTCGTTGCACAATGTCGCCAAGGTCGTTGCCGTACGGGCGGGCCGGCGATTGCGGTATGGACGGGTTGGAGATCATGGCATTCGAAAATATCCGAGCCGACTTGCGCTCATACGGTGGCAACTGGGGGGCACAGGGGTTCTGGGCGATGGTCGTCTATCGCTTCGGACGCTGGCGTTACACGATTCGGCCGGCCTGGGTGCGCAAGATTTTTTCGATGCTGTACCGAATATCCTTCAAATGGGTGCAGATCGTGACGGGCATCGAATTGCCGTGCGAGGCACAGGTCGGTCGCAATTTCGTCATCGACCATTTCGGTGGCATCGTCGTCAGCGGGTACGCCCGATTCGGAGACGACTGCCGCATCCGCAACGGCGTCGTCGTCGGACTGCGCCATGTGTCGGAAGCCACCGCGCCAGTCATCGGAAACGACGTGGACATCGGTGCGGGAGCAAAGGTGCTCGGCGGAATCCGCATCGGCGACCGCGTGCGCATCGGCGCGAACGCGGTCGTCCTCAAGGATATTCCGGACGACCACGTCGCCGTCGGCGTTCCCGCGACCGTTCGCCCCCGTACCGGAATGCGGCAGGACCTCTGACAGGGCTCAGCAGGCGGCGAAATTCGCATGGCTCGGCCTGCCGCAAACGCACGCTTTCGCCCACCGGATGCGACTTTGTCTGGCAAGGCAATCCAATCCCCACCCCTACAATGGGACGCCGAAAACCGCCGACCCGCGGCGCGTCGGATTCCCCCCGGGAATCGGCCGGCCCAGACAGGAATTTGCAGCCTTGGCATACGGATTGAAGTTGTTGGCGCCCGTTTTGGTGCTATGGATGCTTTCCATGGCGCTGCTGCGCCAGATGTTTCGCGGCGTCCTGTCCGCTGCGGAATTCAAGAGCGGCGCCGGCGTCATCCTGATTTGCACAGTCGTCGAATTCCTGTCGGTACGGGCGGGGATCTTCATGATCACGTCCATGGTCGCGCTGGTGATCTGCCAGCGGATGCTCGGCGGTGACCTGAAGGCCAAGCTGGCGACCTACTGGATCGCGGTTTTTCTGTTTCCGCCGCTCCAGGCGTCGATTCCGGGACTGGGGGACATCAATCGCCTAATCGTTCTCGATCACTTCCGGATCGCCGGCTTGGTACTGCTGCTGCCGTCGGCGTTCACGCTGACATTCGAGCGACGCGAAAAGCGCCCTGCCAACTGGGCGATGGACATCGCGATCTTTGCTTATCCCGTCGTGCACATCCTGTTGCAACTGCAGAGTGCGACCCTGTCGGCGATTCTGCGGGCAACGACGGAGTTGGTGCTGGACCTGGGCCTGCCGTACTACGTCATGACGCGCGGCGTTCGTACCTGGGAAGAACTGCGCAGCTTGCTGCGCATGACGCTCCTGGCCTGCATGTTCGCGGCGTCGGTGGCGTTTCTCGAGGCCGCGCTGCAGAAGAACATCTACTCCGACCTGGAATGGGTCTACGGAATGCGCTGGAGCCTGACGCACACCCTGATGCGCGCGGGCATGAATCGCGTCCAGGCGATGACGCCCGAGCCGATCATCTTTGCGTTGCAGATCCTCCTGACGATGGGGCTGTGGGCAGGCGTCGCCGCCGTCGATTGCCGCAAGAGCGTCAACCGCCTAGTCGCCTTGATGCTCGCCGTGGCGATGTTTCTCACGTGGTCCCGCGGGCCCTGGTTCGGCGCGATCATCTTCGGCATGGCGCTGCTGGCCGTGACGCGGCTCAGTCCGCGGATCTTCGGGATACTGCTTGTCGCCGCGCTGGTCGGCGCGGTGGGCCTGAAGGCCGGGGGAGCCGACGAAAACATCATGGCGTTGCTGAAGGGCGTCTTCGGCAGTTCGCGGGAAGAGTCCGGCTCGATCGAATACCGCAACCGACTCCTCGATACCGCGCTCGCGCTCATCAAGCAGAGCCCCTGGACCGGTGTGCCCAACTACGCCGCGGGCATGCAGGACCTGGTGCAAGGCGAGGGCATCATCGACCTGGTCAATGCTTACCTGACCGTCATGCTGGAATCAGGCGCGATCGGACTGGTGCTGTTCGTGGCGCCATTCATCGTCGCCCTGTCGCAGATCCTGCGCGCATTGCGTGCCGCGGCGAGCGATCCCGAGGCGCGCCCGCAACTGCTTCTGCTACGAGCGTTCGCCGCGTTGATCGTCGGGGTCATGGCGACGATCTTCACCACTTCTGTCTTCGAACGCGTCCCGTTCATTCTGCTGTTGACCCTTGTGGTGCCGAGCATGGTGCTGGGGTTCATCCGGCGCTCGGAAGGACAGAAGAAGCGGGGTTCCTGGGGCAACGCGCCAGTGTCCCCAGCCATGGCCTACCAGCCCTCCTCTGCGCGCTGACCCATGCCTGAGGCGCATGTCGGTTCTGACCTCATCGGGGTCGTCGTCATCGGGCGAAACGAGGGCGAGCGTCTCAGGAGATGCTTGTCAGCCATCGAGACCGGCATCCCTCTCGTCTACGTCGACTCGAATTCCACGGACGGCTCCGCCGCCATGGCGCGAAGCTTGGGCGCGGAGGTCGTCGAGTTGGACGGCGCCCGGCCCTTCACCGCGGCTTGGGCGCGCAACACGGGCTGGCGGCGGCTCGTCGAAATCGAGCCCGAGGCCAGGCTCGTCCACTTCCTGGACGGCGACTGCGAGATGATGCCGGGCTGGCTCCAGGCCGCCCGCGAATTCATGGAGGTGCGGCCGGACGTCGCCGTCGTTTGCGGCCGCCGCCGCGAACGGTTCCCTGACGAGACCGTGTTCAATCGTCAGTGCGAGATCGAGTGGAACGGTCCCATCGGCGAGGTGCGCGCCTGCGGGGGCGACGCACTGATGCGAGTCGACGCGCTGCTGGCCGTGGGCGGGTACCGCGACAGCCTGATCGCCGGCGAGGAGCCTGAACTGTGCGTGCGAATCCGCGCCACCGGCGCCAAGGTCTGGCGGCTTCCGCAGGACATGGTCTGGCACGACGCCGCCATCCGGCAATGGTCGCAATGGTGGCGGCGCAGCAAGCGTGCAGGGCATGCGTTCGCGGAAGGCGCGGCGTTGCATGGTGCCTCACCAGAGCGACACGGTGTCCTGCAGACGAAACGCGCCCTGTTGTGGGGACTTTTCGTGCCGCTGGGCATAGTTGTTGCGTCCCTTTTCAGCGTGAAGCTGTTGCTGCTGCTCCTGGTCTATCCGCTGCAGGTGCTCCGGCTTGCATTGCGACCTACTGCAGCGGCAAGGGAAGCTGGCGCGCCCTGGAGTCGTGCCTTCTTCCTCGTCGCGGGGCGTTTTCCCGAAGCGGCAGGCATTCTCTTGTTCAACTGGCGGCGATGGCGCGGCAGGGCCAGCACGCTGATCGAATACAAATGATCGCTACGCGGCATCTCTCTCCCGCGCCTGCAAGATGCAGGCAGCCTGTCTCGAAGTGAGCAACACGATGACGACTTCCTCCTCCTACGCGCTCATCTCGCCCTGCCGCAATGAAGCCGACTACATGCGGGAAACGCTCGACACGGTTGTCGCACAGACCGTGGTGCCCGCGCTCTGGGTGATCGTCGATGACGGCTCCTCGGACGAAACGCCGGCAATCCTTGCGGCATATGCTGCCAAGCATCCATGGATTCGAGTCGTCACGCGCAAGGATCGCGGCCATCGGGCGGTCGGGCCCGGCGTGATCGACGCTTTCTACGCCGGCTACGAGACGATTCGTCCCGATGAATTCGAGTTCGTCTGCAAGCTGGATCTGGATCTTCGACTTCCCCCGCGCTACTTCCAGGTCCTGATCCGACGCATGCATGCCGAGCCCCGGATGGCCACGTGCAGCGGCAAGGCCTACGTCGAGGAAGGCGGGCGCCTGATCCCCGAGCGACACGGCGACGAAACGTCCCTGGGCATGACGAAGTTCTATCGCGTCACCGCGTTCAAGGAGATCGGTGGGTTCGTTCGCGAGGTGATGTGGGACGGCATCGATTGCCACGAGTGCCGCCGCCGCGGCTGGATTGCTCGCAGTTGGGACGAGCCGGAGCTTCGATTCGTCCACCTGAGGCCGATGGGTTCGAGCCAGCAGAGCGTCTACACCGGCCGCATGCGTCATGGCTTTGGCCAGTACTTCATGGGAACCGGCTTCGTCTACATGGCCGCGAGCGCCCTGTTGCGGACGACGCAGCGCCCCTACGTGCTCGGAAGTGCCGCGATGATGTGGGGATGGCTGAAGAGTGCGCTCGCACGTCAGCCCCGTTACGGCGACCCCGAGTTCCGTCGCTTTCTGCGCCGTTGGCAGTGGCGATCGCTATTTCTGGGCAAGAGGCGGGCGACCGCCGAGATCGATCGACGGAACGCGATGCGCGTCCCTTCCGCACCGGTTGTGCCGGCGATCGACCACGAGAGGACGACGTGAAGGTTGGATATCTGGTCAATCAATATCCCAAGGTCAGCCACACCTTCATCCGGCGGGAGATCATCGCGCTCGAACGACAAGGCGTCGATGTTGTTCGCTTCGCGCTGCGAGGGTGGGATGCCGACGTCAAGGACGCCGAGGATCTGGCCGAGCGGGACAAGACAAGGCACCTTCTGCGCGTGGCCGGATGGCGACTGGCGTTGACGGCGCTCGCGAAGGCACTTTCAGACCCGGTACGCTCCTTTCGAGCGCTCGCGGCGGCCGCGGCGATGTCGCGCCAGGCCGAGCGCCCGTGGCCGTACCACCTGATGTATTGGGTCGAGGCTTGCACGCTGGTCAAATGGATGGCGCAGGAGCGCATTGAACACCTGCATGCGCACTTCGGCACCAATTCGAGCGAGGTTGCGATGCTCGCGCACCTGCTGGGTGGCCCCCCGTACAGCTTCACCGTGCATGGTCCAGAGGAGTTCGACAAGCCACGTTTCCTGCATCTGAGCGACAAGGTGCGGCATGCCGCATTCGTGGTAGCAATCAGCAGCTACGGCCGCAGCCAGCTCTGGCGCTGGTTGCCTGCGGAAGACTGGCGCAAGGTGCAGGTGGTGCATTGCGCACTCGAGCCGCGATTCTTCCTGCCCGTGGACGAAGTGGCGCCATCCGTGACGCATCGGCTCGTCAACATTGGCCGTCTGTGTGCCCAGAAGGGGCAGTTGCTGTTGATCGAGGCCGCGGCGAAGCTGGCGGCGCAGGGCGAAGCCTTCGAGCTTGTCCTTGCGGGCGATGGCGAGATGCGCGGGGCGATCGAACACGCCATCCGCCTGCACGGGCTGCAGGAAAGGGTCCGTATCACCGGATGGATCGACAGCGCTTCGGTTCGGCGGGAACTGCTGGCCGCACGTGCGTTGGTGCTTCCGAGTTTCGCGGAAGGCCTGCCTGTCGTCGTGATGGAGGCGATGGCCGTCGGACGTCCCGTTGTCACGACCAGGATCGCAGGGATTCCCGAACTGGTGCGCGAAGGCGTCGACGGCTGGCTCGTACCGCCGGGCAGTCTCGACGACCTCGTGGCCGCGCTCAAGGACTGCCTGCATGCCTCGGCGGCGCGCCTGTCGACGATGGGGCAGGCCGGGCGGCAGCGGGTCGAGGAACGTCACAGCGTGGACGTCGAGGCTGCCAAGCTTGCGCGGATGTTTGCGGCGGTCGCGAGCGGCCGGCAGACGGGCCTTGCAAGTTGAGCGGCATGCGTCTTTCATGAACAGACTCCGCGTCCTCGACGGCTGGCGTGGCATCAGTATCGCGCTGGTGTTGGCGGGCCACCTGCTTCCGCTTGGGCCGAAGGCCTGGCAGATGAATTACGCCGTGGCCGGAATGGGCATGGCGATCTTCTTTCAGCTGTCCGGCTTCCTCATCACAAGCGTGCTTTTGCGCGACGACAGCCCGCGGCGCTTCCTGATCCACCGCTTCATGCGCATCGTGCCCCTGGCGTGGCTGGCGACCGTCGTCACGCTCGCGGCGGAGAGATCGGGGCTGCACACGTGGCTGGCGCATCTCTTTTTCTACGCGAACTGGGCTCCGATGCCGCTGACCGTCGCAACCCAGCACTTCTGGAGCTTGTGCGTCGAGGTGCAGTTCTACGCCTTCGTCGCAATCCTAGTTGCGATCGGCGGTCGACGCGCTCTCTGGCTCCTACCTTTGGTAGCGATCATCGTCACGGCCTTGCGCGTCCATGACGAGCGGCTCATGACGATCGACACTCAGTACCGCGCCGACGAGATATTGGCCGGGTGCCTCCTCGCGCTGACCTTCCACGCGAAGCCGGAGGCATTCACAACGAGGTGGCTGGCCTTCGTGCCGTTCGTGGCGGCGCCGCTGCTGCTGCTCTCCGCGCATCCCGTCAGCGGGGCCGTCAACTACGCGCGTCCGTACATTGCGACAGTGCTGGTTGGCTCGACGCTCGCGCTAGCGGACGGTCGCCGATTGCGGCAACTGCTCGAGTCGCGCGCCTCGCGCTACCTTGCGTCGATTTCGTATGCCCTCTACATCATCCACGGCTGCCTGATGGGCTCGTGGCTCGGCGAGGGCGACACACGCGAGAAATACCTGAAACGCCCGGTGCTGTTCCTGGTCACTTTCCTGCTGGCTCACCTGTCGACGAAATACTACGAGAAATTCTTCATCGACCTGGGGCACATGTGGGCCGGGCCGCGACCCGTGCGCCCTGCGCCGGCCGACGCCGGACCAGATCGGCTGCGCAGCGGCGCTCAGGACTGATCACGTAGAGGTTCGAGCGCCCTGCCTTCGAGAACCGTGTCGTAGATGCGTTCGAGCTCCCTGCCGGCGGCCTCCATGCCGTAGAGGCGTTTCATCATGTCGCGCCCGTTCCGACCCCATTCCGCCAGCGAATCGGGATTTCGATGGACGTACTCCACGCAGTCTTCAATTCCCTTAACGATCAGGTCGTTTGCCTCGTCCAGGCTCTCATTCAGGATCTCGGGACGATCGATCGCGATCCAGCGTCCGTTGTCCCGCTGGGGAAGGTCGACCAGCCAGCCCGTCTGCTGGTGCTTGATGAGTTCGGGAAACGCACAAAGCCGATTGCCCAGCACGGGTACGCCCAACATTCCCGCCTCGATGATCAGCCAGCCCAGACTTTCGTCCAGCGACGGATAGAGGCAGATATCGTGCGCTCGCAGGACGTCGAAGACCTGCGCGTTCGGGATCGCGCCGGAGAATTTGATCCATGAGTGGCTCTTGGCGCGGTCGCGCCATTCGTCGGCGTTCGGCAGATAGTTCTTGAAGACATAGGAGTCCTTGCCGAAGTCGCCGATCAGGGTCAGATCGACCTCGAAGCCGCGCGCGCGGAGATTCTCGAATGCCTGGATCGCATACATGCCACCCTTGCGGAACAGATCGGTGCCAATCACCACGGCCGAAAACGGCTTGTCGGCAAACGACGCGCGGGGTGAGCGGCGCTCCGGAATGCCTTGCGGATCCAGCGGATCGATGATCGCTCCGCGGAAAACCGACATCTTGTCGACGAGATCGGGGAAGCCGTGCTTGGCGAAATTGTTCTTCGCAAATCCATAGGCGAAATCGCTGAGGGCCAAGATCGCCTTGCAGCGCGAACTCCTCAACAGTTCCATGCCACGCCGGAGCTGTTCGTCCGAGGGCGCATGCAGGTAGCGCGGCAACTCGAGTTCGAACGAGACGATGAAGTCCCGGTTACGAGGGATGGCGTTCCAGGTGTGGATGAGTGGAATCGACAAATCCAGGATGAACGGGGTGAAGGCATGAAAAGTCGTCTTGCCATCCAGTGCCTTCAGAGGCGCCGTCAGGACTTCCATGTGCGTGTACTTCTCACGCGGAAGCCCGTAGATGACGTGCCCTGAGCCGTAGCAAGGCTCGACGACCCCGATCGTGTGGCGATAGGATCCCCCGAGCTGCCAGGGATGGTGAACAGCGGGCATGGGTGCCGACGACTTGAATTTCATAAACGTCCAGAAAACTCGGTGTGCCGCACCGCTGGCAGAGACGTGTCCAACGCGCATCCCTGCTTGCGACATTGCGGCGAAATCATCAAGGTGACCGTGCACCAGATGGCGCATCGAGCATAGCAGATGCCCCCCGTAGATCGGGGGCGGCAGGCCTGCTGTGAGTCCGATCCGGGTGGGCTCGAAAACTGCCCAGTGACGCGCTCCAGAATGACAAGCGTCGAGAAGTCGCGATGTTCCTGTCGGCCGTAGTGGGAGCGGCTGCAGGGCGACATGGCAAAATGCGGTCCCGTCCCAGGCTGGGCCGCATATGTCGGATGCGTCGGCACGCACGCGTCATGTTCCGGGTCCAATGCCACTCGCCGCGCTGCTGCGAGATCCTTGCCTTCACTCTCTTGCGACCGATGTCGACATATGCCTGACCAAATCGTGCCATGGCCACGTCAGCCGCTGCTCAATGTCTGGGCTGACGACCTTTCCATGGACGAACTCCTCGTGCGGCTCCATGCGGATGGCGGCGTTGTCTTCACGGTCAACCCGGACCATCTGTACCACCTGCAGCGAAACAGCGAGTTCCTCAATGCCTATCGCTCGGCGGACGTCATCACCGTGGACAGCCACTACGTTCGCCTGGCGATGCGTCTCCTGGGCAAGCCGGTGCGCAACCGGCTGCCCGGCTCGGACATCGTTCCGGCCTTCTGCTCGCGCCATGCCGCCGATCCCGAAACGCGTATCTTCTTGCTGGGCGCACGTCCGGGCGTGGCAGCCAGGGCCGCCGAATCCATGAACAGCAAGGCGGGACGCCAACTCGTGGTGGGGGCCCATGGCCCGTCGATGAGTTTCGTGAATGATGCGGATGAAATCAATGCGGTACTCCAGATGATCGACGCCAGTGGCGCCAACGTGCTGCTCGTAGGGCTCGGCGCACCTAAGCAGGAAATCTGGATTTCCAACGTCCGTCACCGGTTGCCGAACGTGCGCGTGATGATGGGCGTCGGGGCGACCATCGATTACGAAGCGGGCGAGGTTACTCGCGCGCCCGTCTTGCTGCGGCGCTTGGGCCTCGAGTGGACTTACCGCGTCGCCACCGAGCCGCGGCGCTACCTGATGCGCTATGTTCGAAGTTCGAAATTCCTGTGGTGGATGTTGATGGACCGGCTGGGTCGATATAGAGACCCGTTCGGCAACGCCGCTGCTTCGCTCCCACAATGATTCCGACCAGTCGGGCAGGAGAATAAGATGAATCGCAAGATCCTGGCGACGCTGTCGCCCCTTTGCCTGTGCATGTTCGCCGGTGGCGCGCGGGCCGATCTGTCGCCCTATTCGATAGGCGCCAGCGAGACGGTACAGCACCAGACGAACGTGCTGCATAACGACAGCAATGTTCATTCGGACTGGTTGTCGGTCACCGAACTCAACGCCGGCCTCGACCAGACACTGGGACGCGAGCGCCTGCTGGCGTCTGCAGCGGTCGATCTTGATCGGTACCGGTACCTTCATTCGCGCGACAACGTGGGCTACAACGGCTCCGCTGAACTCGACTGGAGCACCATCGGCGATCTTTCCGGTGCCATCGGCGGAGACGTGCGTCGCCAGCAGTACTTGTACGGGTTGGGCGGCGACCAGCAGACGGGCTCGCAGAGCAATCTGCAAACGGACGACCACGCCTTCGCGCACGTCCAGCTGGGCGGAATGGGGCGCTGGTCGATTTCCAGCGGTTTCGATGCGTCGCAACGACGATTCTCCGACTCGACGTTCGCCCTCAACGACCAGAGGCAATGGGGCGCCAGCCTGGGCACGAACTACCAGACCAGTCCTGACCTGTCCTTCGGGATCCAGGGGCGCTACATTCGCGGCACTTATCCCAAGATCATCCTGGATTCATCCGACGAGAAGTTCTTCAGCAAGTCCGTTGGCGCGAACGTGCGGTTGGCAGCGAGCGCAAACAGCTCGTTCGACGCGAACGTCGGATACACGCAGGAGGACACGCAAGGGCAGCCGACCCAGCACTTTGTCAGCGGCGCGCTGCACTGGAACTGGTCCCCGCCGTCGCATTTCAAATTCATCCTGGGGCTCTCGCGAGACTCCAGCATCGATGCGGGTTCGACCGCAAGCGTCATCAACACGAACAATATCAACACGCGTTCGCTCAACACGAGCGGAAATCTCGACATCGCGTATGAGCTGACGGCCAAGATCAGCCTGGAGGCGTCCACGCAGTACATCTCGCGCAAATACTCGGATGCCCAGATCCCGACCGGGTTCGAATTCAACGGCTCCCCGCTCTTCCAGAGCGCTTCGGGCAACAGCCGCACCGCGCGCGTGTACTTCGGCGCGCGCTACGCGGCGACCCGCACGACGAACCTGAGTTGTGGCGTCGCGCACGAGTCCCACAATTCCGACAGCGCCATCGTGTTCTTTGCTCCCCGCTATACGGACAACACCGCGCAGTGCGTCGTCGCCATTCGACTGGACTGATTCCTTAGAGAACCACGACAAGAATGAACACCGTTGCTGTTGTTGGCTTGGAGTACGGTAGCCTTCGCCCGGTTTTCGAATTTGTTAGGCTCTCCCGTGCCATCAGCTTCGATATCGCCGTCGACAAGTTCGTGAACCGTCACGTCGGCACTGACCCGTCGCGCCAGATCCCCGGATGCGCGCAGATGCCACCGCGACTGTTGCCCGCTGGACACCGGATGGTCGACTGCTCGCTTGACCGCCGGCAGGTGCTTCATCGAGGTGAGGGCGGCGACGTGCTTGCAAACGAAGCTCGAATCGCGAGGGCTGCACGTCCGGAGCCTGCGATCGCACAGGAGCACCCATGAAAGTCCTGGTCACGGGCGCCGCCGGCTTCATCGGCATGCATGTCGTCCAGCGCCTGGCGGCGCGCGGCGACAGCGTGGTCGGCATCGACAACCTGAACGCGTACTACGACCCGTCGCTGAAGCACGCGCGCCTGGCCGAGCTGGCCGGGCTGACCGCCTTTCGTTTCGAGCCGCTGGACATCGTCGACGGTGCGGCACTCGACGCGCTGTTCGCGCGCGAGAAGTTCGACCGCGTCGTGCACCTCGCGGCGCAGGCCGGCGTG
>FSWG01000213.1_pt1 | contig 19590 bp, 21 predicted proteins | sample 1637941 | NCBI WGS metagenome assembly FSWG01 (sample SAMEA3914789, study PRJEB12502) | metagenome | biome: forest; material: soil | place: Canada | collected 2011-07-03 | depth 0.3 m | reverse complement strand
TTGGAGAGCACCTTTTGCAAGCCGTGGAGGTCTTCTGCACGGCGGCGGATTGTTCCAAGATCATGCTGCTCAGCGCTGCCAGCCGGGAGCGCGCTCACATGTTCTTCGAGCGCTGCGGGTACTCCGGTTCGACCAAGCGCGGCTTCGTCATGTACCGAACGGCGTTCAGTGCGAGGGACTAGCATGTCTCTGTTCGGCCATTTGCTGCCGGTCGCGACCGGCCGGTTTCGGGTAGGCTATCCGGTGGCACGCCGCCGGTCGAGTCTCCCCTGATAGCACAGCCCGCCCGTTGAAGCGCGCGCAGCAGGCGTGCTTGATACAACGGCGGCGTCTCGTTACTGCGCATGGTCGATTTGCCTCGCCGAAGAATTGTGTTGCTGCTCCTGCTCGCCTGCGCGTTGCCGTTGGCTGGCTGGTTTGTCGTTGAAGCCGTGCTGACGACGCGCACGCCCGCGTCACCAAAGCCGGGCGACATCGAGACGCCCGGAGGTCGCGCTCGGCTGGCCGTGGCGCTGGCGCGGCTGCCGAACCAGCCCCTGCCGTTCTCGGACTCGGCCGCCCCGCCGGCGTCCGCTGCCAGCGGCGTCGCGGAGGATCGGGCGAAGTGCGACGAAGATCAGCGAGCGGTCTACCGAGAGCTACAGCCCGATCCCGAGGACGGCGGCATCCACCTCGAAATGCCGGTGCCCGATGCGGATGGAGTCTTGCGCCACCTGCCTGGCGAGATCAAGCCGGCTGGCGTGGGCTACACCGGGGCAATGCGGCGCTTGGACGCAGCGTTGCGCAACGGCGGCAATCCCTTCGATCGTGCCATGGCAGATTGGCTGGATCTCGGCCAGGTCACCCCGCCCGCCAGTCGCACAGCGGCGCTGGTGCTGGACGCATCGGCCGCGGACGATCCGCGCGTGTACGGCCTGGCGTACGCCAACTGCCATCCCTGGCTCACGGTGGCAGCGAACGGCGCATCGTCGTCGGACGGCTGCGCACGCCTGTCAGCGACACGATGGGCCCAGCTCGATCCCGGTAACGCTGCGCCCTGGATCTGGGCGCTCAACGACGCCGACCAACGCGGTGACGCCCTGGCACAACGAGAGGCACTGCAGCACTTAGCGGCAGCGTCGCGCATGGACATCCACTACTATGCCGGTGCGGTAGCGGTCGCCCATCTACAAGTCGGCGAGGCCGATCTTGCGGCGCAGACGTCGGCGACGATGCAAGCATTGGCAATCACGCCACCACCCGCCTCACCCCTTACGACGCGGTGTCGGGATCGCGCCGCTGGCGACCCGGATCTCGCATCGACCTGCTCGCGCATCGCGAAACTGTTTTATGAGCACTCCGATTCGTTCCTGTGGCGCGCCCTCGGCGGCTCGCTCCACAAGCTCGTAAGCGGCGATGCGAGTTGGTTGAACCGCGCTCATCGCGACAGCAGCTGACGGGCCCCCTAGTGCCTTCCGAGGGCGCTGCGCCCTGCAGCGCCGAACATGAGGTGCTCAAGCACTTCATCCAGCTGGACACGATCGGCGAGCTGAACCTGGCTCAGCAGGAGCGAAGTGCGGCAAAGTCACCCTGACGATTGCGGAAACGCTGATGCTTGCCGGGATTCGAACGGCGCAACTCGGCCATGACAGGCCGCTCGCGCATATCAGCCTCCGGGTAGGCTCTCATTCCAGTTATGACAACACGAGGCGCAGAACCACATGCTCGAAGGCTGGCACAGAGACGAGGACTTGCGCGCCAGCAGCGAGCGGCCGCTCGCACGCGTCGCGCAGGTGTTTGGGAGGTACGGGCACCCCATGGCTACGCGCGCCATGGTTTACGCGAGATTCAGGTCTGGCCTCAGCTTGCGTTCAATTTTATGGGGCAATTCACATCGATCCAGTAGGATTCAAAATACGGTATGGGGCATGTAGGCGCGCACCATCCCCCGTTCATGGTATTTTAAACCCGCCATACCGCGGTAGAGAATGCCAGCACGCATTGGCTGCTAACGTCAATCTGCATCGGACTGCCACGTTAGATGGCAACGAAGAAGATTTGATTCTCAAGTTCCAGGGAGGAACGATTGGCGAATACCAGACGCACCGCGCCGCAGGCGCCATGTGAGGCTACGATTCGATCGGCTGAGCTCGTCAACGATGTCATTGGCATCGAGCTGTATGCCGTGGTCAATGCCGGCATCGCTTGTGACCTGAGGGTCTCGACGCCATCGATTCGCCAAGTCGCGTCGCGGCCGCCAATGCCGCGCGAAACAACGGCCGGCAGTACCCCTCGACCGTAGGGGCCGAGCCCCTGCTCGGCACGCCGTGTCTCGGCGCCAGCCGCGCGCAGCCGCTCAAATTCCGAATCGACACTCCGCTTGGGCGCGGGAGTTCGTCCGCGCAAGGATGCGGCGTGGACTGGCCGTTTTTTCAGTCCGATCAGCAAAGAAGGGAAATGAATGTCAACCAACGACAAAAGCAAGGACTCCAAGGAGATCGCTGACTTCCTCGGGGTGCGTGTTCTGACGCCGCTCGAGGAACTGAGCGTGGCGGGCGGAGAGGAGCAGCACGATCACGACTCGGGCAACGACCACGATCACGTCTACCACAAGAGCAGCGGCAACAACACGTTGTAACCATCGAGGCTCCACGATGGGGGCGCCATATCGCCTTTGCCAAGTGGTCTCGCAGCCAAAAACCAATTGAGGAATAGCTGATGTCCAAGCCAGAAAGTAAGTCAAACGATTCCGATATCGCAGAGTTTCTGGGTGTTCGCGTCCTGACGCCGCTTGACGAGAGGAGCCTCGAGGATGTCGCAGGCGGCCTCGACCAGCATGATCACGATCATGGTGGCGATCACGAGCATGTCTACAAGCCGAGCCCTGGCCAGAACACGCTCTGACGACTGCGCGCCTGAACGGGCGCACCGAAGCCGCTTGGATTGCTGACAAGCACCCGAGCCGTGCTGCCCCACCGCCTGATGCAGGTGGTGGGATTTCTCGGACCTTGCATGAAGTTGCCTCGTCCTCGCACTTCAACACGCCCGCGCCTTCACGATCATGAATCATTCTTCCGAATTCATCTCCGAAAGCCCTTTTGATGAGCGTTGGTGGCAGATCTTCCTCGAGCGGAGCGGCTCCATGACGCGTCCGATGATCGTCAAGGATGCGCTGGAGCCGAGTCGCGTGCGTGCCTTCGAAGATCATGTGCTCGAGTCGTTGCGCTGCCTGGGCCGCCTGCGCACGCAGCGCTACGGATTTCGTGTCTACATCGACGGGCGAAAGCTCACGACGGCAGAAATGGATTGGATGTACGACAACGCGCCATCGCAAGGTGAGACGTTGCAGCAATGGGTGGAACGCGTCTTCGAAGGTCGAAAATTCGGAATCATCTACAACACCGGCGAGAAGTTTGTCCCCGCGCTTGCGGATGAGGTCGCCCTCATGCTGGAGCCGCTTTTCTCGAAGGTCGGCTATCCGCGCGAAGGCGTTCAATTCAGCGTTTTCATCGGTGACTACGACAAGACTCCGCTTGGCATCCATCAAGACAAGCGTGGCGAAAATGTGATGCATCTGCACATTGGCCCCGGCAACAAGACGATGCACCTTTGGGATCCCGCCGACTACGAGAAACTGCTCGAGAACGAAGGACTTTCGCGCGAGGACGTTGCTGCATTGCAGGTTCACGGCAAGCGCTATGACTTCAGTTCCGGCGATCTCTTTTTCATGCCGGAGGGCACTTATCACATCGGTGCGCAGGAAGGCCTTTCGATCGGCATCACCGTCTGGCAATACACGCACACCGACGACATGGTCGCGCGCGACTTGCACGATCGCATCTTTCGCCAGATTGTGCCCACGCCCCAGGACGTCGTCATTCGAGCGGATTCCTCGGAACTGGATGACACCTCCGGCCTGGAACCCATCACAAATCGCTATCGTCTCCGATCCGGGCTCGAGAAGCTCTCTTACGCCGACCTCTTGAGGGAGACGTATTGCGATTGGCGCTACAGCATTCGCAGCAACGGTGGCTATCGAAGCAGTCCCTTCGAGCGCGATGACACGTCCGATCTGAACCTGGATTCCGAGGTTCAGCTCGCGCGTCCGTTTCCGATCCTTGTCAGGAAGGTGGACGAGTCTCGCAAGCTGCACGTGTACGTCCGTGGCAGCCGTTGGGAGCTCAACAACTTCGCCTGCTTGTCGAAGATGTTCGACGCTATCAACGACGGTGAGCGTCGCCCCGTGAGATCGCTCATTGCACTGCTGGACTCCGATTGGGATCCTGCCGTCGGACTGTTTTTGCTGCGCGAGATCCATCGCCGTCGAGGGCTGTCGGTCACGCAGTCAATCTCGCCCCTGGAACAGCGCGAAACCTCGCGCGTGATCGTCGAAACGAGCGAAACCTGCTGAAAGAAGAGCGATGGAAACCACAACCGAATATCCGATCCGGAAGGCCGATGCGCGACTCGACCCGCAAGAGTTTGCCAAGCGCTTCGATGGTGCCTGGTGGGATGAGTTCCTCGACGGAACAGTGCAGATGTCGACGCCGGAGGCCTTCGGTGGACGGATGACGGCGGAGCACACCAGGCGCATGCGGCGGTGCATCCTCGACATCATCGCTCAGCACGCGGCGACCTGTCGTGATTCCTATGGATACCGCGTCTGGGTCGAAGGACAGCAGCTGACCGACCTCGACGACCATTTTGCGCGCGCACCTCAGGCCGGAGAAGATGTCGAGGATTGGACTCGCCGCGCCTTTGGCGACAAGCGCTTCGGCATCATCCTGAATCGCGGCGAAAAGTTCAACGAGGAACTGTCTGCCGCGATGGCGCATGCGCTGAAGCCGCTGCTGTCGAAGATGGGCATGCCGACCGAAGGCATTCTCTTCACGATCTTCATTGGCAACTACGACATGACGCCGCTTGGAATCCACAAGGACCTACCCGGCAAGAGCGTCATGCATTTTCACCTTGGCCCGGGCTCCAAGACGATGTACGTCTGGGAAGACGAACACTACAAGACCGAGCCGGGCGAGAAGCGGCAGAACAACATGTCGTTCGCGCCACACCTGGATTCGGCCATCGCCCGCACGTTTCACGAGGGCGACATCTACTTCATGCCCGAAAACAGGTTCCACCTCGGGACCCAGTATGGCCTCTCGATCGGAATCGCCTGCTGGGCAAACAATCGGTCGAAGCGTCATTTCGCCGAACGGCTGATGCAGCTCGTCAAGCTGAACTACCTGTTGCCTTCGGAAGACATGCTGAAGTCCGACCGCCTGGCAGCGGACGACGTGAGTGCCGTCGATTCGACGATGGCCCTCTTCGCTGCGCCCGAGATCGGCGAAGGGAGCCTCAAGGCCCTGCTTCGCCACGTCTACAAGGACTTCCGACTTGCGCTGTTCAGCAATGCGGGCTTTCGCAATGCGCCCCTGCCCAATCCGGACGCGCTGGCGATCTCCGACGATGATTCGATTTGCATCGAGGAACCGTATCGCATCTTCTATGTGCGGGATCCCGAGCAGAAGACCCTGGCGCTCTATGTTCGTGGTACCAAGGTAATTCTCAATGAGGTGGGCGGCCTGCGCGCCCTGGTCGATGCGCTCAACGGCGGGCATCGGTTCGCATTTCCAGCGGTACTCGACATGCTCGGCGAACCCTGGACGGAGCACGCGGCACGCTACCTCCTGGGGCTTCTTCATCGCCATCGCGGCATTCGGATCGCGTAGTTTTGTCCTTCCAGGCTTCAGAAGCCTGGTGCTCCTTCATCGAGGTCGGCAAGACACGCCACCGTCGACCTCTCCCAGATGCCATGCGAATGAGATCTCGTCAACCGAACTTTCAATACCTCCTCGATCTGCGCCATGCGATCGGTCCGAATTACGGCAGCGAGGATCTGTGCATCTTCCTGTTCAGCCTGGTCAAACGTGAAAAGCCCAGGTACGTCGTCGAGCTCGGCACCGGGCTCGGTGTCACGACTGCCTGGATCGCCGCGGCGATGTGCGAAAACGGTTTTGGCACGGTTGTCACGGTCGATAACGGCGCACATTTTTCAGCAGCGCCTCGACTCGGGGAGCGGTATGCGCTCCCGCCATCGCTCGAGGCGTTGGCTGGCCTGGACTACGACCAGCTTCTTACGCAGATCTTCGAGCGATCGGGTGTTGCCGCGCATGTCAAGAGCGTACGTCGCGATATCGACTTGGTGGACATGCGATGGCTTGATGAAAGCGTCGGGCCTTCGGAAGATGGCGACGTGGTCGCGCCCATCGACATCGTCTTCTCGGACTTCAACCATTCGGCCGCGACCGTCGCGCGAATCGTCGGCGCATTTCTGCCTCGCCTCGCCAGTGTCGGATCCATCCTGATCGACAGCGCTTCCACTCACCTTATGTCTTACTACCTGCTCGAACACCTGAGCGCGTTGCTTCAACGCGGCAAGGTGCCCAAGGAAATTCTCGACCAGGTCACTGACGCGAACATGCGTCAACGGGTGTTCGACCGCGTTGCGAACTCGGAATTTCGCCTGATGCACCTCGTGGAGAAACAGGATCGTGCTCAAAACAGCACGGCCTGGCTGCGCGTCGAGCAAACAAGTCTTGTTCCTCCGCTCGCCATCGCGTTGCACTGAACGTGGCAGAAGGAGTGCGAATGACTGTCGTCGACCGTCCGCGGACGCTTCTTGGAAATGCGCGTCGCTGGATCCTGCTGGCCTGCGTCTTCGGCCACTTGTCGGCATTGGCCCGAGAGCCGGACAAATTCGATGTCACGCCTTGGCGGAGCGATCTCGAGAACCTCGAAAGCGCGCTGGAGTTGCGGTACCCGAACCTTGGTTGGTATGCGTCAGGGGAGGAGCGTGACGTCGACTTGGTCAAGAGCCATCAAGTAGCGCTCGGCGCCCTCGACGCGGCACGCGACGAGCGGGAAGCAAAAAGGGCGCTGGTAAGGTTCGTCCAGTCCTTCCACGACTCGCATTTTCAGTGGGTGCCATCGACGAACGAGCGCGCGGCAAGCGCCGCGCAGGCTGCTTCGGACGTGTCGACCGAGTCCCCTGCGCCAGCGTCCGTGCTGCCGCCGGTCTGCGAAGACCTCGGAGTCGAGGCGCCAGATAGATCGGCACCTTCGTTCCCCTATGCCAGCCTGCCGAACCTGCTTCGATCAGCATCGGAAGCCGATGTGTTTCCAAGTGCCGTGGTGCGCATTCCAGGCGAAGGAAAAGCCGGCTTGATCCGCATTTCGAGCTTCACGCATCTGCAGTATCCGGCGCTTTGCGAGCGCGCCGTGGCCGATCTGACGGCGCAGGGCGCGTCGTTGTCTGCGAAGGGCGTTCGAGATCTCATGAAGGATCGCTGGCTGTCCGAACTGGCGAGCACGCTGGCGCGGTTGAAGCAAGAGAAGGCAGACGTGCTGATCGTCGACATCACGCACAATTTCGGAGGCAACGATTTTGGCGACTGGGTCGTGCGCATGTTCACGGCAGCACCCGTGCGATCCGCGCGCCTTCTGTTGGCCAGGGGGCCGGGCGCGGCGGCCTATGTCGACGATCAACTGCGCGGACTCCGTCGAGGTCTGTCCCTGTTGCCCGAAGGCCACGCGGGACTGCCCGCCGAGTTTCGCGAATCGATCGGCGCATTTGAACTGCGCCGTAGCCGTCTTGCCAACCAGCGCGCGTGCGGATCGATGTCATGGGTCTGGCGCGAGCATCGTCGGTGGACACCCGGACTGTGCGACGGCCTGGTTGATATGGGATATGCGAGCGGGAACTTCGACTATCTGCCGCCGGTTGTGCCCGGGCTTGCCGACATAGCGTCGTATGTCTACTGGCCCGCCGTGGTGGATCGCTATCGAGGTTCCTGGGCCGGGAAGGTCTATCTGCTGACAGACGCCGAGGTCTATTCATCCGCGGAAATGTTCGCCGCGAGCATGCGCGACAACGGCGTCGCACGCATCATTGGTCAGCGCACGGGGCGAGCCGGTTGTGGAAACATGAGTGCTTCCTCGCCGATCGAGTTGCCCTACTCGAGGCTGCGCTTCCACATTCCCGATTGCGTCCGTCTGCGTGCCGACGGCAGCAACGAGATTGCCGGCGTCGCGCCAGACATCGAGTTCGCTGTTCTCCCGAACGAGCGCGGCAGCGCGAACGCGCAGCGTCTTCTCGAGGTTGTCAGGCTGGACTTGCAAGCGGCGCCATTGGCCAAGAGCGTTCGCGCCTGGAGGGATGGGCGCTGATGTCCGATACGGCGAGCTCGAGTCCGTCAACGGACGCCAGGCGAGAGGCCTTGTTCAGGCCCCAGGTCGGAGCGTACCTGCACGCGAGGCAGCATGGAAACGCGCTGTTGTCGCACCCGCCCTCGCATCGGTTCATGGTGTTGTTTTTCGCGGTCATCTTCGTGGTCGTGGTTGTCTTCTTCTGCACTTTCAGCACGACGCGGACGGCTCAAGGACAAGGCTTGCTCGTTCCCGACTCCGGCGTGATCCGGATCGTTACCGCCCAGCCCGGAATCGTCGTTTCGCGAATGGTTCACGAGGGTCAACAGGTGCACGCCGGAGACCTGCTGTTCGAGCTTTCCAACGAGCGGCGCGACATCCGCCTCGGGTCGGCCGAGCGAACGGTGGATACGCTGCTGCGAGACCGCCATTCCAGTTTCGAAGACGAGCTTGCGCGCCTTCGGCAGCAATATCGCCAGCGACACCAGGACGCCGAACGCCGGCGCATCGATCTGGAGGCTGAACTCAAGGACATCGACGAGCAGATCGACCTGCAGGAGCAACGCATTCAATTGAGCGATGCGGCGCTGCGGCGCTACAAAGAGCTGCAGGCCACAGGCTTCATCTCTGCGGCGCAGATGCAAGACAAGCAGGCTGAGTTTCTGGACCAGAGCCAGCGGCTATCCGAACTTCGACGTACCAAGTTCCTGAAGAACCAGGATGCCAGGACCAATGAGTCTCTGGTGAACGATCTCCCCATGCAGGAGCAGCGTGAAGCCGCCGCGCTGGAACGCAATATCTCGCTCACCGAGCAGGATATGGCCGAGAACAATGCCAAGCGACGTGTGCAGGTCGTGGCCCCTCAGGACGGCGTGCTGACCGCCATCACCAGCGTGGCGGGCCAAAGCGTCGTCGCGGGTGCCACGCTGGCCTCCATCATCGACAAGGATGCCAAGTTGGAGGCAGAGGTCTACCTACCGTCCCGTGCCGTCGGATTCGTCAGGCCCGGCATGGAAGTTCTGCTGCGTTACCAGGCCTATCCCTATCAGAAGTTCGGTCAGTTCGGCGCCAGCGTCACGGAGGTTGCCGCCACATCGCTGCGCCCGGATGACCAAGCTTATGCGGGCGTCCAGGTTCAGCTTGCGACCGGTGCGGAGCCCGTCTATAGAGTTCGACTGCAGCTCGACAGCCAGGCGATCTCGACGCGTGGCAGGCAGATCCGTCTGAAGTCAGGAATGCTGCTCGATGCAAGCATCGTCCTGGAGCGGCGCCGCCTTTACGAATGGATTCTCGACCCCCTGGTGGGCTTGCTGAAATGAGTTCCCCGCCTGATTGCCTCTTCCGAGCGGTGAGCCCATGAGCATTGGACTTCCGAACCTGTCCTTTTGGGGAAGACGTCGTCTTCCCATCGTGTTGCAGACAGAAGTGGCTGAATGTGGCCTGGCGAGCCTCTGCATGGTCGCTACGTACTGGGGCCACCGGATAGATCTTGCCTCGCTGCGTCGGCGTTTCGTCGTATCGATGCGCGGTGCCAATCTAAAAGCACTGACAACTATCGCGATGGGCCTCGGCCTTCAATCGCGCGCCGTGAAGTGCGACTTGGACGGGGTGGAGCACCTCCGACTGCCCTGTGTGCTGCACTGGGATCTCAACCACTTCGTGGTGTTGCGCTCGATCACCAAGCGCTTTCTGGTAATCCACGATCCCGCGATCGGCGAGCGTCGGATGACGCTCAAGGCATTTTCAGACCACTTCACGGGAGTGGCGCTTGAGCTCTGGCCGGGAACGGCGTTCAAGCGAGAAGAAGAGGTCCGGCAGTTCTCGATCTTGTCGTTGATGGGGCGCCCGCGCGATCTTTCAGGATCGCTCATCCAGTTTCTCGTTCTCGGCGTCGCGCTGCAGCTATGCGCAGTTCTGGCACCTTTCTTCCTGCAGTGGGTCGTCGACGACGCGTTGGTGACCGGTGACCGCGATCTCGTCAGCGTGCTTGGCTGCGGATTTCTGCTGCTCGTGGTACTTCAGACCGCCATCGGAGCGCTGAGGTCCTGGATCACGACGGTTCTTTCGACGAACCTCAATCTGCACTGGCTGGGGAACACCTTCGCGCACATGCTGCAACTGCCGCTCCAGTTCTTCGAAAAGCGGCATACAGGCGACATCGTGTCGAGGTTCAGCTCCATCAGGGCAATCCAGAGCAGCTTGACGGTTCAGTTCGTCGAGGGCGCGGTTGATGGCGTGCTCGTTCTGGTGACCCTAGCCCTGATGTTGGCGTACAGCGCCACACTCGGATTGATTGCCTGTTGCGCGGTCGGAATTTATCTGTGTCTGCGACTGCTTCAATTTCGGGGCTTGCGGGAGGCGACTGCCGAACAGATCGTGCTGGCTGCTCGACAGAACACCCACTTTATCGAGTCGGTGCGCGGGGTGCAGAGCATTCGCCTGTTCGGCCGCGGCGAACAACGCTATGCCGGTTGGATGAATGCACTTGTCGATCAGTTCAACGCTGAGTTGAGTATCGCGCGCCTGACCGTATCGTTCCGATCCGCCAATGCACTTCTCTTTGGTGCCGAACGCGTCGTCATCATCTGGCTCGCCGCGCTCGCCATTCTCGATGGACGTCTCACCACTGGCATGATGTTCGCATTCATCAGCTACAAGGATCAGTTCAGCCTGCGGATGGCGGGGTTGGTGGACAAGTTCTTCGAGTGGCGCCTCCTGCGGCTGCACGGCGAGCGCGTCGCCGATATCGTGATGGCCGACACGGAGTCCAACCGCGACTATGCGGAGGTCGATCCCCGCGAGGTCAAGCCGACGATCGAGATCCGGAATCTCAGCTTCCGGTATTCCGATGGTGAGCCGTTTGTCTTGAGGAACCTCAGTCTTCAGGTTATGGAGGGGGAGTGCGTCGCGGTGACCGGGTCTTCGGGCTGCGGCAAGTCGACGCTCGTCAAGCTGATCCTGGGCCTTCTTGAGCCGACCGAGGGCGAGATCTTGATTGGCGGCGTGAAGCTGACAAGTCTCGGGCCAGAGAACTATCGGGCGATGCTTGGCACCGTCATGCAGGACGACGTGCTGTTTGCCGGATCGATCGCCGACAACATCTGCTTCTTCGATCCGGCGCCCGACCGGGAGCACATCCTGGCCTGCGCAGTACAAGCGGAGATCGCCAACGAGGTCGCTCGCATGCCGATGGGGTACAGCACTCTCGTTGGAGACATCGGGACCGGACTGTCCGGCGGACAAAAGCAGCGCCTGTTGCTGGCACGGGCGCTCTACAAACGTCCACGCATTCTCATCCTTGACGAGGCGACCAGCCATCTGGATGTCCGCAACGAGCGAGCGGTCAACGAGGCAATACAGAAGCTAGACCTCACTCGCTTGGTCGTTGCGCACCGGCCTGAGACCATCTCGATGGCTCAGCGTGTCGTGATTCTTACCGCTGGCGGTTTGGATGTCCAAAGCGATGTTGGCCGAAATGTCAACGTCGGTAACTGACGAGAAATCCGGACTGGGCCGCCAGCGTCCGCAGTCCATCGCTCAAGGCGGCGACCCCCCCCCCGGATCCCGCCACTGGTACGAGAGATTCACATCGCGCACCGTCGACGCTCGGAACGCCTTAAGCAGGCCGTTGCAGCGCTCCCCTGCCGAGACGTTAGCCGCGAGTCAGTCGTCGAGCGGCGCGCCGGCGGCCTGCGGCCGGTTGCTCGTCACCTCATACCAAGTACTTCTCCCCAGCCTCTGGGTACGCGTCGTACGTTGACGTTTAGCACCGCCATCCCGGATTCGTTGGCACAGACGGCGAGGGCCATCGCGCTGACTTCCACGCACAGGTGGCAGCTGGGGATATGCGAATAGCGCTGCGATTTCACCTGTCGATACCTTCGCGAGCGTCTCACAAGCCGTATACATCAATCGAAGCTTGATGATCGAACTGCCTTTGCTGACAGAAAGCGATGCAGGACTACCGATTCTTCGAAAAAACATGATCCGATTCAAAGTTTCCGAACAGGTTGCCAAGAAGGCCTTCTCTGAATCCCGGCGTCTAACGCTCCAGATGGTCGCCGATGAGACAGGAATTAGTCGGGTAACCCTATCTAAGTTGCGAAACAAGGCCGACTACAGCACGGGCACTGACGTGGTCAATACTCTGTGCGCCTACTTTGAATGTCAGGTGCAAGACTTGCTAGTTTATGTTGCGGATTGATGATGCCAATTGCTGTACGGCTTGTCGAGGGCAGGTTGCTCCGCGGCGCTTGCCTCGGGAGGAAGCCAGGCCCTCCAGGGGACTCATGGCCTCGGGCAGCAACTCGGTGGCGACATAGGCATAGGCCGGGTCGTCTCCAGGCGCGTGTGCCCGAGCAAGACCTGGATGACGCGGATGTCGACCTTCCGTTCGAGCAGGTGGGTGGCAAAGTTGCGGCGCAGCTTGTGCATTGATATACGCTTGTTCATCTTGGCCACGTCGGCGGCGGCGTGGGTGGCACGATTGAGTTGGAGCGGCGAACGTGGATCCATCGGATCCAACCCCGGGGACAGCCATGCGTCACGCAAGATCTTGCCCTGGGCATGGCCTACGCGTCACCACACCCGCAGCCCCTCCAGCAGGATCGGCGGAAGCATCGCGTAGCGATCCTTGCGGCCCTTGTCGGTCGCGAAGGAGTCTTCCACCGCATAGTGACCGGCAGCCCACCAGTTCGTCAAATGGCGCTCCTGCTCGACGGTACGAATAGCCGGTATTCGGCGTCCAATCTGGGTCGGCGGATGTCAGGTTTGGGTCGAGAGCGTGAGTTCGCGGACGCCAGCAGCGGTCATTCGGCTCTCGCCGACCCGAGGCTGCGTCGGCATGCGTCTCGAACGTCGCGAAGCCGCTCCAGACCGGTCGCTCAGCGCAACCATGTTTGCACCGTAGATGTCACATCAGACTTGGCGAGGGTGCGTCATCAGGGGTCGCTCGGGCCGCCCCTCCGGACGACGGGCGACCGGCTCCAATGCAGCGTGAGCAGTCAGACCCCGCATGATCTCTCATGCCTGCCTTCGCTGGTGAAGCGGACCCCGGGCAACACGCCACTTGGGGTCATGGGCATTCGGACTGTCGTGCCGACGATGCTTCGCGGCCGGCGGCCGCGAGTGCTGTTCGGGCTCAGTGGGTGCCTGGCCAGGCGTTGCCCTTTCGGGCCTGCATGAGGCGCTGAATCCAATCGTTGATTTCGGAAGCGACCCACCGGCTCGAGGAGCCGATCTTCACCGCCGAGGGGAAGGTGCCGTCCTTGATCAACATGTAGATCGAGGTCCTTCCCATCGACGTGCGTTGCATCACGTCGCTCAGCGAGATGAGTTGGTGCCCAGCGGGCGTCTTTGCTTCGGCGGGAAAGCCCTGTTCGTTGGATTCTTTCGGTTGGTCGAGGTTGTCTTGGTCTTGATGCCGGATCAGCCGGCGGGTACCCTCCGAAACCTGGGGGACGCGCCCAGGGATTGAGTCAAGAACAGCCGGGTGACATCTAGTGATCCGAAACAAGTCGCCGAGACATAACTGAGGAAATCTCGTCCGTATCGGCGCGCATGGCAGCGCGTCGGCAACCCACTAACGATGGGTGGTCAGCGGAAGGGGTGAGAGCGAGGTTCGAGTAGACATCGAACGCATCGGTCGAAAGCCGTGCGGAGGTCGCGAGACCAGGGTCGGGTGGCACCGATCCGTCGAAAGACTGAGCTGACAGAGTATCGATAAACGAGTGGAGCTTGGCAGCTCCGTGGGAGTGGTTGGGGGTGGTTCCCCGACCCTGGTCACCTTGGGCGTTGGCGCGCCCTTGGAACAATCTGAAAGGAGATCTTCAAGCAATTTGAGGCGAGGCAACTCGCCAGACAGTCTGCATGTGACCTCCGCCGTCACATGAGTGATCCGCAGTCCGCGAGGACGAAGTACTAAAACGAAAGAGACGGCCCGAGGCCGGCGATGTGCGAAGGCACCTCGACGTGCGCTTGAGCGCGAATCCAGACCTGGAAACAGGTCACCTCTGAGCCCCCGGACATTGCGTCCGGGGGCTCCTTCTCTTTATCATCCGACTTCGAAATGGAGGGCGAGATGAACGGCTACGGATTCCTGGCCTTGTCGTTGGCGATCGCGGCTGCCGGCATCGGCCTGTACAAGCTAGGGCCACTTCTGGATCGATGGGACGCGATGTTGAAGGCCGAGATGGCGCGACTGCGGGCTGGCTCGGACCCACATTGACATCTCGCCTGCTGCGCCGGATTCGACACGTCGTCGCGTCTCGCCAGGCGATTTCTCGGTCCGCTCGCATCGTGAGGCTCATAGAGTTCTTCGCGCGCGGGAGCGCTGTGTTGGACCCTGACGACATGAGTTGAGTCGCCGGGCCGAATGCCGCAGACTCGTGTCGATGCAAACTCAACTGAATAGCGAAGGTCGCAGCTTCTACAAATTGATTCCCAAGGCGATCGGCGCCGTTGCGGGCATATCGTTTCTCATCTCGCCGATCACGACGATCCTATGGGTCGGTGGTGCACTGCTCGTGATGGTCACCTTTCTCGCGTTGGTTGTTCTCTACTACGCTGCGAGGAATTCCAGCGCTGGAACGCGCGCCGCTGATGACCCGGGCTGTACCAGTTCCGCAAGGCGTGGACGCCAGTTCCTCAATGGCTGGCAGGACTGGGACGACTCCGACATTCCGATGTTCGATCCGTTTGGGCCATGTACCGTCGAGACTCACACAGGCCACTACCTCACGGATTCTGCGTTCACTCACGGGCCCTCCTGGGAGTAAAGCGGCGTGCCTGCTAGTGCAGTTCGTCCCACCGCGCGCAATCCTGGAACGGCTCAAGGAAAGTGCTCGGCAGGGCCCGGTAGGTCATAGTCAATTCGCGCCTGGCGCGGGAGGCAGCAACGTAGAAGAGGTTGCGTTCTTCCTGGCTCCTGCCGTCGAAGGAGTGACCGTCAACGTCAGGAATGAAGACATGGTCAAACTCCAGCCCTTTGGCTGCGGAGATCGTGTACATCCGCAGGACAGGGCGCGTTCCTCGAGCTTGGCTGGCTGCCGCATACTCGCGGTTGGCCATCTGCTGCAGCCACGAGCGGAAATCGGTGAACGTCGCAGCGGATCTAGCGAAAGCTCGCATGGCCTCCATCGCTTCGTCAACCCGCTCTTCGAAGACGAACGCCCGCTTTGCCAGCGGTCGGAAATCGGCTTCATCAATTAGCGTCGACAACGAGGCGGTGGTGGTTCCTGCCAAAAATGCAGCGAGGAATCGACGGATCGCCTTCGTGGCGACGAAATCTGACAGATACAGCAGCGGCGGTGGCCTGAGATGCGCCTCTTGATTGGACAGGAAGGCCGCTGGTGATGCTCCAAAGACGTACGTCGTGAGCGTCGCGACTGACTTGTGCTGCACGCCCGTCACCCTCGCATGGTTGGAGTAACCGGTGAACTCACCCAGCGCCGATTGAATGGCAAGAAGGTTTGCTCTCGACAAGGTGTCCATGGCCTCGGCAGCCCATGCCACGAGCGTGCGCACGAAATGGACTTCGGGCCGCTCCATATAGGGTTCAAACCCGTTTGCCTCGACGTGGAATCCTTCGAGCGCTAGAGTGTTCTCGAGTTGCACCGACCGTCCAGGGTGTCGGAGAAGGACGGCAACGCTAGCAACGCGCTCGGGATCGACTTCGGTCGCGCGGGCGTGAGCGCCAATCATGTATGAAGCAACGGCGGCATGGCTGCCTGCCTTGTAGATCGCGACCACCGTCTCGTTCGTCGAGAGGAACTCGTACGGCTTGGCGGCAAATACACCCAGTGGCGACGCAAGGTTTCCGCCAAAGCGTCGGCAGAGGGGCAAGTGAAAGCGCCGAGCAGAGTTTCCGAAACTTAGCGTATCGCTCATGAAGCGGCGCTCGGCACCCGTGTCCGAATGGATCACCTGGTCGGGATCACCGACGACATACAGCTGCTGAACGGGATTCACGCTCACCATGTGCTGGAGGACGGTGAACATGGTCTTGTTGAGGTCGTGCCCCTCGTCGACGAACAGGTAGCGAATCCCCAGCTTCAGGGGATGCGTGAGATCGGTGTAGACGGGATCATTCGCCTCAAGGAGCGCTGCCATGTCGTGGACAGGATCGTCGTCAAGCCTGAACCGGGATTCAAGCTCCTCCTTGGTGCTCCCTTCGTCTTCGTCGCGACGAATCTCTTGCGCGCCGATGCGTCCTCGGCGCAGATATTCGTAGGCGCGAAAGATCGCCGCTTGGGTGAAGTCCAGGCCGACGTCCTGGGCTGACTCCGGAGTCAGCACGAATTCGTCGCCCAAGGTTTGAAGAACCATCGTCCCCTTCATGAGGCGGAATGCATGCAGCAGTAGCGGAAATGCCAGCACGCCGTCGCCATCCAGTTCGAAAGAGTCCGCTTGACCGTGACGTTCGGCGCGGTCGCGCGCCATCGCGACCGCCTCCACCAGGGTGTTGTGAACCAGGCGGTTCGGACCCTCCAGATGCCTGCTCGCACCTTCGAAGGGGATGAGAAGCTCGTGACACAACTCTGCAAACGTCATGACCCGCACGGCTCGAACTTCGTCGGGTCGCAACCCCAGCCAGCGGAGGCGTTGACGCAACGCGGAGACCGCGGCGGTCGTGTAGGTGAGAACCATCAACTCGCCCGGACCGCAGCCGGTGAGAAGGCGCTTGCGAATTGTCATGGCCAGAGTCATCGTCTTCGCTGCTCCGGCGTTGCCGACGACGACGTTGAACCTTGCGGTGCTGTCTTGAACTTCGATTTGATCTTTGGTCGGCTCGATCACGACTGTGCATCCCTTCCGCTTGGGCGACATGGCGGGCAGGCTGGATGCTAACCATTGACTGTTTATATGTACAGTCAGATCTGTGGGTAGCTCATGTGTCGGAGATTGGGGGCTGAAGCGCAGGGCCAACGCGCGGACGCTCCCCTGGCCAGATCCCGATCCGGGAGGATGCAGCGTTGTTCGACGCGTGCCTCAGGCGTAGAGGTACGCCGCGACCAGCACCAGTTCGTCGAGCCGGATGGCCATCGCTCGAGGCGAGACACCGAAGAATTTGGCCAGCGAGCTGAAGCGCTTGCGGTCAAATTGCTCCGCGCGTGCGACGGACTCGGCAAACATCAGGGAGCCTGGCGGCTGCGAGAACAGTGTTGCCGCGTCGGCCTTCAAGTGGTAGGCCACTGTCTCGGTCAGCGCCAGGGGATGCTTGCTGCCGAAGCGTGCATCGAACTCCGAAATGACCGCTCGGCGAGGCATGAGCAGGCAGGAGGCGAAGTAGTCGGCTTCGCGTTCGAGTGCAGGGCGGTTCTCGCGTGGCGCGTTGAATCCGAATTCGCGGTGGAGCGTTCGCTCGCCGACGTGCGGGTGCAGGATGAAGTGGCCGATCTCGTGGCCTGCCGTGAAGCGTCTTACTTCGTAGGGGAAGTTGCGTGAGATGAGGATGGTCGACCGATCCTTGCGCCACAGACCCGCGGCCTCACCGCCGCCGTGGAAGTCGGTGTCGAGCCGCTCTCGCTCCTCGTAGTAGAGACCGCAGTGGTCAGCGACGTTGCGAGGATCGAAGAGGGTCGGGATGCCGGGCACGCCCAAGGGATAGCGGAGCTCTCGGCTGTTCCAGATCTCGAACTGCAGCCGGCGAGCCTCATACTCAATCGCTCGTTTGTCCATATCGACCTCACTAGCAGGTGGCGCTTTGCTTCCAAACAAGGCAGGGACGCTAGCGGTAGTGTATCCGAAGCGGATCGGCGCTAGATATAGTGTTTGGACAACGAGCTGCAGTCGGCTTGTCGAGGAGGGCCGACAACTTCGCGTGGGTGCTTCCCTCGCGTGGATGTTCTGCGCGCGCATGCTGTGCGGGAGGTGCGCGAGCTCTAATCGAGTGGTTCAGTCAGCGCGTGCGCCGCCAGCTGACGTATGCCGCTCTCCCCTCGCCGATGCGCTGCAGACGGCTTGAGGCGGCATGCACATCCAGGCTGCCTTGCCGGGCGAGAAGGCAGGGGATTCGTCCCGCCACATTCGTCCGCGTTCGCCAAAGTTTTTACTGACTTTTTACTGCCAGAAGCGCAAAGGCCACCCGAAGGTGGCCTAAGTATTTGATGTTATTGGTGCGCCCGACTGGGTTCGAACCAGTGACCCCTGCCTTCGGAGGGCAGTACTCTATCCAGCTGAGCTACGGGCGCGAAGTCTTGCAGTTTATCCGATCGAAGCCGGCTCGCTGTCATCCGCGCGCCTTAGACTGCCTCGATGACGCAACACTCGTGGCCTGCCATCGCGCTGGCGCGGGCCTGTGACGGGCCGGCGCGGATCCCGTTCCTCCTCGAACGGGACGGCGGTCCGGTGCTGGGTTCGGTCGCGATCCGCGACCTCGAGGTACTGCGCGAGTGGTCCGATGCCTTCGATTGGCTGGCCGCGCCCGACGGGTCGGCGCGCGCGCTCGTGCTGCGCCTGCCCGCGGGCGCGCGCGACGCGCGTCTCGCGCGGATCCACGCGCGCCTGCGCGAGCAGGGCCGCATCGTGGCCTGGCGCGACGAGCCCTATCCCCTGCGCGACCGCGCGGGCGGCGAGCACGCCACGATCGAGCGGGCCGCGAGCCGGTTCTGGGGCACTCTGACGCTGGGCGCGCACTGCAACGGCTACGTGGCCGACGCGTCGGGGCGGCCGACGCACCTGTGGATCGCTCGCCGTTCCGAGACCAAGGCCACCGACCCGGGCCGGCTCGACAACGTGATCGGCTGCGGCGTGCCGCTGGGGCAGTCGCCGCGCGAGGCCGTCGTGCGCGAGGGTTGGGAAGAGGCCGGGCTCGTGCCGGATCAGATGACCGCCCTCCAGGTAGGCGGCCTGGTCGACCTGGAGTGCGACATCCCCGAGGGGCGCCAGCACGAGCGGCTGCACGTGTTCGACCTGGCGTTTCCCGCGGGGCAGGTGCCGCGCAACGTGGACGGCGAGGTCGCCGAGCATCGCCTGATGCCCGTCGCCGAGGCCCTGGCGCGCGCGGCCGCGGGCGAGCTCACCACCGATGCGGCGCTCGCGACGCTGGACTTCGCGGTTCGCCATGGATTGATTGAACCGTTCGCGGCCGGACGGGAACCCACCGGGGCCGGGCCGCCGGCCGCCCGCTGGACCGCGGCGCAGCGGGCGGCCTTCGAGGCGCTCCGCCCGGTGGATCTCGGGCCGTTGTAGGGGCTTGAGGGCCTGATCTACCATTCAAACCAACTGAAGTGCGGCGTCAATCACGCTCAACCCGCCGCCCCGCCAATCCCGGGACACTGCCCTTCAAGATGCAACGCCGCCCCTTCCTCCGCCACGCCGCATCCAAGCCGAGAACATGACCACCCTCACCAAGCCCGCCACCCGCTATACCGGCACCGCGATCTTCCTTCACTGGCTGATGGGGCT
>FSWG01000221.1_pt1 | contig 20233 bp, 17 predicted proteins | sample 1637941 | NCBI WGS metagenome assembly FSWG01 (sample SAMEA3914789, study PRJEB12502) | metagenome | biome: forest; material: soil | place: Canada | collected 2011-07-03 | depth 0.3 m | reverse complement strand
GAGCCTGGGCACCGACAACCACGTGCTGCCCGAGCGCTGGGTGGCGCCGGTGCTGGCCAGCATGGTGCTGTCGATGCTCGCGTCGCCGTTCATCATCCTCTACGCCAATCGCATCGTGATGAAGCTGGCCAGCAGCGACTGGCTGATGCAGTCGGTGGCACTCACCACGATCGCCAAGCGCTCCATCACCGCCGAGAAGCACGTGATCATCTGCGGCTACGGACGCTCGGGCCAGAACCTGGCGCGCATGCTGGAGGTGGAGCGCATCCCGTTCATGGCGCTCGATCTCGACCCCGACCGCGTGCGCCAAGCCGCAGCGGCCGGCCAGAACGTGGTCTTCGGCGACGCAGCGCGCCTGTCCAGCCTGATGGCCGCGGGCCTGGCGCGCGCCAGCGCGGTGGTGTGCAGCTATCACGACACCCCGTCGGCGCTGAAGGTGCTCCACCTGGTGCAGACGCACGCGCCGCGCGTGCCGGTGGTGGTGCGCACCATCGACGACTCCGACCTGGAGGTGTTGAAGGCCGCCGGCGCCACCGAGGTGGTGCCCGAGGCGATCGAGGGCTCGCTGATGCTGGCCTCGCACGCGCTGGCGCTGGTAGGCGTGCCGATGCGGCGCGTGATCCGGCTCGCGCGCGACGCCCGCGAGGCGCGCTACGGCCTGCTGCGCGGCTTCTTCCATGGCGCCGACGACGACGAGGCCGGCGAGCATCAGCAGGCGCGCCTGGCCAGCGTCACGATCCCGGCCCACGCCACCGCGGCGGGCAGCACGCTGGCCGAGATGGGCCTGGGCGACTTGGGCGTGCAGGTGGTGTCGCTGCGGCTGTCCAGCGGACGCGTGCTTCAGCCGTCCACCGAGCAACGCCTGGCGGCGGGAGACACGCTGGTGCTGGCTGGCATGCCCGAGGCCCTGCAGGCCGCGGAAGAGCGCCTGACGACCGGCGGCTAGGTCAGGCGACCGGGGTGCCGCGCTCGAGGGTGCCGCGCATGCGTTCGGCCATCACGGCCCCCGACGCGCGCAGGATCTCATAGGCGAGTTCGGGCTGGCTGGCCAGCATCTCGTCCAGGCGCTGGCGGCTCAGCGCCCACACGACACTGGGCGCGATCGCGTCGACCTGTGCCATGCGCATGGTCTCGCCGAACAGCGCCGGCTCGCCGACGATGGCGCCGGCGCGCAGCAGCGCGATCTTGGCCGCCGACGTGGCCGTGCCGCGCACGTACACCTGCAGCGTGCCCGACTCGAGGAAGTACATCGTGCGGTCGGAGTCGCCCTGGTAGATCAGGACGTCGCCGCCCTTCATGTCGCGCCGGATCAGGTACGAGCCCACCACTCGCCAGTTTTCAGGGGAAAAGCGCGGCCGGAACGCGTCATAGGCGTTCAGCGTATGGATGGCCTGAACCAGGTTTGCAACATTCATCATGGGGAATCCTCGCCGATGGCGCCCGAACTGGAGCCGGGCATGACAAGCCATCGTGCCTGCTGTCAGGCATTTGACACCAATTGTCACGTCCCGACCGGGCCGCGGCAACACAAAGCGCGACGTCCGTCGGCGCCGGGGCACCGTCTGTCGCGTCCGCGGAACGAGCCGTCGCCCATGCGCACTCTTTGCGCCACTGCCCGCGGTGGCAGGCGCTTACTTCCTGCCGCTCTCGGGATGCTCGAAATACCGTGCTTCGGGGATGCCGCAGCGATTCTTTGCCCGAGTGCTGGCTCACTTGCCAATGCAGAACCTCGCGAACCGCTGCTAAGGCGCATGGATGCTTGCGCTCGATCCCAATGATCGCGACCTTGGACTCAAACTTGGACTAGTCCTCGACGCCTGTGTCGACTGATGCGGCCGGAGCCAGCGAAGGCGGTCGGTGCACCGCAGTGTGTGCGGCGACGAGTTCCTGCTGATCCGAGACTCGCTTGGCTTTGTCGTCAGCCCATCCGATGATCGCGCCGTGCTCGTCGTATTCGGTCATCGGGGCGGGCAGACATTGAAGTCCAATCCTCGTGACGCCCGACACCGGTACTTCGACCGCCGCAATAGCCTGCATCGGATGCCTGATGATAGTGCCGAGCTGCCAGACACGGGTGATCGCGACCCCGTTCATGCCGCAAACGGAGGTCTCCCGATGACCTTGTTCTGGATGACGCTCCTGCTCGAAAACATGCGGCTTGGGCATGCCTTCCTTCGTCAGTTTGCGTTTTTCAAAGACAAAACGCCCCACACCACCGGCAGGGTGCACATAGCAGAGAGAGCCGGCGTCAGGAGCCGGCGACGACCTGCTGAAGGAGCGCCAGAACCGTCTTAGGAATCGCATCGACGAACGATTTCGTACCGTAGTCTTTATCGAACGCCGAAAGACGACATGCATAGGTAAGTCGCCCGTCGGCTCGGAGCGTCACCGTGAACATCCTGTTGCGCGGCGCAGACCAATCAAACACGAGCTCTCCATCACCGTCCATCGCAAGTTCAGGCGCAGGCATGTGCGATGGGAGGGCAAGGAGGAAGCGCTCTGCGAGGACGAAGACTTGGCTATCCGAAGCTTCGAGACCAAGCTCACGAGCCAGGGATCGCAGATCCTGAAAGACCAAGGAGGGCCCGGCGGACACACGCGTCTTCAGAGACTCGAGGGCATCCTTCGTGATGCGAGCCAGCGACGCGCCTGTAGGCCCTGCTGCATGCGCAGTCCCCAGTCCAACGGTGAATCCTGGCAGTCGGCTTGAGGCAAGTGCCGTCATTCAAACATCTCCACAGCTTTTTCGGTCAGGTACGCAAAGAAGATGCGATTCTTCTGATCCCGGAGTTCGTCGAGGCCGGCCCAAGCGTCGTGGTCACGATCGGGATCGACTGTCGTCGGGCGGAATACATCTATGTCGAGCAGTACCGTGATGGCACCAGGACTGGCCCCGTCTTCAACCGGCGGCTGAGCCTCCAGCGCCTGAGTGACAACGGACGTGCAGCAACCGACGTCGTCGGGCACGATAACTCGTTGCAAGAACCCGCTTACGCCCTGGGGAAACTCGGCTGGCACGCGCGGGGCACAGGTGAGGTAGTCATCGAACGACTCCACGGGAAGGGGAATCGTGATCGCGTTGATGTATCGAACGCCGATACGGGTGATCGTTCGATCCTTCGCTGTCCGCCTGAGCAAGGTCCACCACTTTAACGCTTCGCCACGAAGTTCCGCCCATTCTCCGTATGGCGACAAGCGACTGAGCGTGAAGCCGTTGAGTCTGCTCTGAAGGACAAAGTGCGTCTTTTCGTTGTCCAGGCGTCGGCCGATGATGGAGTGACTTGTGGCCGGCGCGGGCCCGTTCAGACCGAAGCCGATCGTAGCCTCCGCCAGCTCCACCTGTCTCTCGAACGCCGGTGCAGCCGCCGCTACGAATTCATCGACTTCGGCAAGCGACAGATGGGGCTCGAACTGCAAATCGATCAGCGCTTCCCTAGCGGGCGCTTTTGACAAGTGCGCTCTTGGGGCAGCCATGTCGCTCTACCTCGCCGACCTGGTCATTCCGATCTCCACTCCGCTATCCCGCAGCTTGTTCTGGTTCTCCCAGATCCACATGCGGATGATTGAGCTCGCCACTTCCGACTTGTTGACTCCATGTATGCCAATCGCGGCGATATCGCCGATCAAGCGATCGGTGACTACATCCACCGTCAGCTGGAGCTTGGTGGTCTCAACAGCGTTAGGAGCGCGGGCCACGGCCTGAAATAGAGTCTACTTAGATTGAGTATAGAGTGTTTCTTTGCTTAAGCGAAGTCTGCTCACGCTAACCTGGGAAGTTGTCACAAGCCCTCGACCGTGCTGCCGTGCTGCGCCAGCCAGTCCTTCCTGAGCTCGAAATCTGGCAACGCTCGTTCCACTCGTCGCCAGAACTCCGGCGTGTGGTGCGGCTCATGAAGATGGGCCATCTCGTGGACGACGACGTATTCGGCGATGCGTGCAGGCAACAGGATAGTTTTCCAGTGGAAGTAGAGCCAGCTTCCCTTGCCGCATGAGCCCCATCTGTAGCCGAGGTCTTGCACTTTGATTCCGGTCGGTGCCACCTCCATACGCGCGGCGTAGTCGGACACCTTGCTGGCTAGCCAGGGCTTGGCTCGCTCGCAGTACCACCGAACCAAATGCTCGCGGCCATCTCGGGCCAAGACCCTCGGCATGACGAAGCGGCCGCTCACCAGCTTCACCGCTGTGTCTGACTCGGGCACCAGACGCAGCCGGTAGCTCCGGCCCAGGTAGCTGAAGCCTTCGCCCTCGGTGAAGACCTTGGCCGACGGCTCATGGCTTAGCGCCTCCTTCTTGGCCAACTGTTTGTAGACCCACATGCGCTTGCGCAGCGCAAAGTCGCGAAGCGTGGCCTCGGGCACCTCGGGCGGAGCCGAGAGGATCAAATCGCCGCCGCGATCGACGGTGATCTCCAGCGCGCGCCGTCGGGCGCTACGGCGCACCTCGAAGCGCAAGTCCTTGACGGTCAACGTGCTCATCATGCCTTCAGCAACTTGTCATGGTTCGCGCGCGCCAGCTCCATCAGCTTGTCCACCAACGCCTCGATCTGCGGCGTGGGTAACATGCGCGACCGCATCAGCAACTCGAAGACGCGGCTGTTCAAGGCGTCCTGCGCCGGCTGCCTGTTCGGTCGCCAGAAGTTCGGGGTCAGCTCCGCGGACACGGTGTCCACCACTTCCACGGTCAAGTCCGCCAGCTTCTTGCGCTCTACGTCGGTCAGTGAAGCATCGCCGACGGCAGCGTCGACCACCAGACGCAGGAACGGCCCGTAGTGTTCGGGCAAGTCCGGCAGGCGGTCGTCGTCGACCACATGCCCGGAACGAATCTCATCGACCAGCCCATGCAATGACTTCGCCAGCTCGTTCCACTGCTCCCCCAGCTTGTCCAGCAGCTCCTTGAGCCGCTCGCTGAGCTTGCGGTAGGCCACCGGGTCCTGATCCAGGTGTTCGCGGATGTGGGCGCGGATGGCGTGCTCCATTTCCGAGGCCTTGGCGCGGTCATTGGGCTCGCGGGCAATCTGGTTGGCGAAGTCCGCGTCGGTCAGCGAGACCGGAGGGATCTTCGGGTTCACGCCCATCGAGATGACATGGTCGTCGATCAGCTTGCGCACCTTGGCGCCGACATCCTTGCCCAAAACCGGCGCATCGCGATAGCGGTTGCGCGCGCGGGCGTAGATGAAGGCCAGCAGCTTGGCGTCGGGCGAAAAGGGTAGGCCCTCGGGGCGAGGCAGCACTACGTCCAGCATGTCGAGGAAGGACTTCAGCTTGACCGCGAACTCGGCGCGCAGCCGCTCATCGGCCAGAGCCTCGACGCAGGCTTCCACATCGGTGAGGCTTGCGATACCCCGGCTGCGGAACAAATCGACCACGCGCAGGTGCCGGTCGCGCAGCACCGGGATCTCGTCCTTGAGGCTTTGCAACGCGCCCTCGATGTCCTCGTCCGCATAGACGTTCAAGGCCTGCTTGAGGTGATGCGCCAGGCCGTAGTAGTCGACGACGATGCCGAACTTCTTGCCATGCCCCGTGCGATTTACTCGCGCGATGGTCTGCAACAACTCGGCCTCTCGGATAGGCCGGTCCAGGTACATCACGCCCTCGATGGGCGCGTCGAAACCGGTCAGCAGCATCGACTTGACGATCAGGAAGGCCAGCGGGTCAGCCTTGTTCGCGTCAGCATGGATCAACGGTCGCTTGAAGCGCTTGACGCATTGCTCCTGCGCCGCGCTGTCGGTCCATGCCCGCCAGGCCGGATCATCATTGTTGCCACCCGAGATCACCGGCGCGAACTCGATCGTGCGCAGGATGTCGCGGTAGCGCCAGGCCTGCACGCGCGCCTGCACAGCCGGGGGCCGCCGGGCCAGCGCGTCATCGTCCATGGCCTTGTCGTCGGTACTCAGCGCGCCGGCCTCGGCCAGCAACTCGTCGCGCGCCGCACCGAAGGCCTCCAGGTAGCGCATCACCGCGAGCCGGCTGTAGGCCACCACCTGGGCCTTGAAGCCATTGGGCAGGATGTGGGTGACGTAGTGGCGCAGCATGTCGCGCGCCTTGTCGCGGATCAGGTCCGGTGCCTCGAAGATCTGGCCCTTGGTCGCGTACTTCTTGCGGATCGCCTCCAGCTCTTCGGGTGAGTGTTCGCGGAAAAGGTCCTCGAACAACTCGTCGAGGTTGGCGTCGTCCTTCACCGCGCCCTGCGCCGTGCGGCCCTCGTAGAGGATGGGCACGATGGCGCCGTCGGCCTCGGCCTCGCGGATCGTGTAGCGGTCGATGAACTCGCCGAAGACCTCGTGCGTGCGCTTCCTGTCGCCCATCAGGATCGGCGTGCCGGTGAAGCCGATGCGGGCGCAGTTGGGCAGGCCGACCTGCAGCGCGGCGTGCAGGTCACCGGCCTGGCCGCGGTGCGCCTCGTCGACCAGCACCAGGATGGTCTCGTCCTCGTTCAGCACCTCGGCCGGCTCGGACTCGCGCGCGACATGGCCCGCACCTGAAGCAGGCAGATCCTCGACCCTCAAGCCAGGTTCGCCTGCCGCATCGCCATGGCGCTGCTTCTGGATCATGCCGAACACCAGGCCCGGGCCCTTGCGGCGAAGCGCCTGCTTGAGTCTCTCGGCCGAGGTGGCGCGCTCCACCCCCTCCCCAGTCAGCACCGCGGTTTCCGAGAGCTGCTTCTCCAGGTCATGGCGGTCGGTCACCACAACGACCTTGAAGCGGCGCAGCAGTGGGTCGGTGCGCAACTTGCGAATCAGGAACACCATGGTCAGGCTCTTGCCCGAGCCCTGGGTGTGCCAGACGATGCCGCCGCGCCGGTCGTGTTCGCCATCTTGCAAGCGGGTCTTGCCGCTGCGCAGCCGCTCTATGGCGCGGCTCACCGCCCGGAACTGCTGATAGCGGCAGGCGATCTTGACGGTCACGCCGTCGGCGGACATGAAAAGGGTGAAATGCCGCAGTACATCCAACAAGTGGCTGGGCGTGAACAGGCCGGCGACCAGGCGCTCCTGCTCGGCGAGCTTGGCTTTGCCCAGTTGCTCGCACACGACTTCTTCGGTCAGCGGTGCCACCGTTTTCCAGGCGGCGTAGTGCTTGAAGGACGCGCCGATGGTGCCCACCCGAGCCTCGTCGAAGCTGGTCGCCACCAGCAGCTGGTTGGTGTGGAACAGAGGCTCGTTGCCTTCGTTGTCGTCCACCTCGCCGCTAGCCTTGCGCTGGTTGCTGTAGCGGCGCAGTTGATCCACCGCATCGGCCAAAGGCTCCGGCACCGACGGGCTCTTGCACTCGATGATCACCAGCGGGATGCCGTTCACCAGCAGCACCAGATCCGGCACGATGAAGGCCTTGCCGCGGGTGAAGCCGGGAGGGCAGTCGACCCGATACTGGTTCACTACGGTGAACTGGTTGCGATCGGGGTGGTCCCAGTCGATGTAGTGAATGGTCTGGCTGCGGCCGCCGTCCCAGCCGGGCAGGCCTTCGACGGTGACGCCTCCCAACAGCAGCTCGGTGGCGATGCGGTTGGCCTCCATTAGTCGGTGCGCCGGGATCCGGGTCAGCGCGCCAACAGCCTGCGTCAGGCGCTCTTCGTCGAGCCAGGGACGGCCTTGGTGCAGGTTCAATTTAAGCACTTGGCGGCGCAGCGCGTCTTCCTGTACGACCTCGGAAAAAGAGCTGCGGCCACTGCAGGCGGGGTCGTCGAGATCGCCCTCGAGGTAGCGCCAACCCAGCCCAAGCAATTGCTCAACCAATGGGCGTTCGACCTCCTCCAATTCCCAACCCATATCCCTCCCAAGACTCGGCTAAGTCATTGATTCATATGAAATACTTTGGACAAGAACCTCCAAAAACATCCAAAGCCGACGCCAAATCCCAGTTCCGCGTCATTTCTCGCCCGGCTGCGTGGCCAGCACATAGTAGGCTGCACGCCGCTCGCCTTGCTGCGCCAAATGGCCGGCGTCGCGCAGGCGCCTAAGCAGATCCTTTGCCTGCAATGAGGTGATTCGACACAGGTCGGCAGCCTGGTTGCGTCTGATCGAGCCGTGCTGCCGAACGTAGCTCAGCACCATCTGCTCCTGCTGCAACCCACTGAAGCCCAGCTGTCGAATGTAGTCGGCTTGCCGGCCGTCTGCCTGATACACGCCGAGGGCCAGCATGTACGTACGCCCGCGGGCAGTGCCGTGCGCCTGGACCAAGCCCGCTTCCACCAACCCCTCAAGCGTTTTCTTGGCCTGAGCAGGCTCGCGTTGGATGTGGCCGGCAAGCTCCTCAGTGCTCAGCCTCTTAAGCTCGCGCAACGCCGCCAGCGCAATCAGGCCGTCAATGGGCAGCTCGCGCTTGAGCCTGCCTTCCTGCTCCACCACCAGCTTCAGGAAGGCCTCGTCGGCATCGACCGTGGCCAGCTTCAAAACCACGTTGCTGGCATCGGTTCGCCGGTAGTCCGGCTCGGGCCGGCCGAAGCGCAGCATCCCGCGATAGATCTTGTCCACACCGCGGCCCGAGCGCTCGACGACACCGATGCGCTTCATCGCATCGGCCAATGCGCGATTGCGGGGGCGCGGCTCGGTGGTCAGCAGGTTGGCCAGCGTCACGCCATCCACCAGGCCGCCGGGGTTGCTGATCGTCAGGCCATCATCGTCAAGGCGAACATGCACGGCGCCCAAGCGGTGGTAGTCGCGGTGCACCAGCGCATTGGCCACTGCTTCGCGGAAGGCACCCATGTCCACCCGCGGCACAGGCACACGGAAAAGGCCCACCTGAATCTCGCGCTCCGGGTTGTAGGGCCGGAAGTTCGTCTCTAGCCAGTCCAAACCCTTGAGCAGCGGGAAACGCCGGAACTCGTTGAGCGCCACCGCCTCGCGGGCCAGCACCTGGAATGCGAACTCATGCGTGGACACCAGCCCGCGCAGCGCCGGCTCGCGGCCGATCAGCAACAGTCCTGTGAGCGTCGGCGCGCGGCCGCCATCAGGCAGCCGTCCGGTCAGGCCAAGAGCGCCGTCCAGCGCCTCGTCGTCAAGCTCGAGTAGCACCCGATCACCGCCGTACTGCTGCACGCTCTGACGAAGCCGCTCTCGCTCCAGCGGGTCGAGGTCGGCGAGCGTTGAGCCAGCGACGATCTGGGCGGAGGCGTCCATCAGGCCGAAGCTGCTGACCCGGCTGGACCGGTCGTGCGGCAGCATGGCCACGCACTCGGGCTGACCGTCTGCCTTCAGGCGGCGGCGCAGGTAAACGCCGCCAGTGGTGGACACCTCGCCCTGAGCCTTGGGCACAGCGATGTGGACCACGGTGACTGCGCCCAGCTGCACAGGCGTGGCAGTCACGGCAAGCGAAGGGGCTGTGCGCGCGGCTACCAGCCCAGCGATTCCCGCCACCTGCTGATGCTCCACGTGCAACCCCGTAGGAGTGCCGTCATCCTCGACGCCCAACCACAGCTCGCCCCCGTCGGCGTTCGCGAGGCAGATGATGGCCTCGATCAGCTCACGGTCAGGCAAACGAGCCCGGTCGCTCTTGAACTCGACGATCAGAGATTCGCGGCTGGGCAGGACTGGCGCGGCGCTCATCGTCAGGCGCGGGAAGCGTCGAGCAAGGGGGTAACACGGACTCGGCCGGTGAGAAGGTCCTCGACGAGGCCTGATTTCTGCTTCACAAGCTTCTGCTGTTGCCTGACCTCCGCAGAAATTCGCGACTCACATGCCATAAGCCGTTCTCCGATGTGTTGCTGCTCAAGGACATCGATAGGCGCAGCAAGAGGAACCCCCCTGAGAGCAGCAAGCGTAATTTCAGCGAATGTGGTTCCTTTGATCTCAGCCGAGATCGAATTTTGAGCACGTTGATGCCGAAGTGCCCACAGGAGAAATTGGGCATTCGTATGCCGATTAGGCGCAAGGCGGGCAGTACCCTGCGTCAGGTTGGCCCCATCGAGTTCAGAGGGGACCGGTAAGACCTTACCGACGGTTGCACGAATGGCTATGACGATCTCACCCGCCCGCACTTCGGATCGGCGGTAGCTGTCAGCAATACGTCGGGACGTTCGCAGCAGGCTAGCTGCGTCTAAGCGGTCGCCCGCCATATCGCCCGTCCGAATGTATGGGACACCGCCTTCGACATGCGGACCCGCCTGCACAATGCCATAAGTGATGTCGCAAGCCATATAGTCGGCCAGACGACAGACATCCCAAGCTTGGGGGATCCATCCCAGCGGCGAGTCTTTATAGAGATGCGGCGCTTGGCTCTGAGGCGGGCGCAACTCGCCGTTGACATCGATGCCGCGCGTTAGCAGGTCGTGCAGCAGCCCCCGCTTGACCTGCTTGAGCTTATCGATGATCGCCGCGGTCTGGCGAATGCAAGTGTCGAGGGTATCGAGGGTCTCAGCAATTTTCTTCTGCTCAGGCAAGAGCGCTGGCACCTCAATTCGCGCCTGTAGATACTCGGCGAACTTCAAATTGATGATGCCCGTCGTCTGCTGTTGAAGAGCCAGAAGCGCAGGCTGGTTGTAGAACCACCCCAGCTTGCGCCAAAGGAACCGGTCATACACCACACTGCGCTTAGGCCTAAGCGTCTTAAAAAAGTTTGAGCAAATCGCCGGGCCAGTATGCGCCTCAGCCTCGAACAGCGCGACACGGCCAACAGGCTTATCAGGACTACCTCCCGATCCCTCAAGGAGGATGTCGCCATCCTGAAGTTGCTTGGCCTCAAGCTTCGCGCGAGGAATAAATCGGCCGACACCAACTCCGACGACGTGTCCATCGTTGTCGATATCGGTAGCCCGCAGAACTAACGCATTTGCCGGGTTGGGTTCCGTGCCCCACTCGCCCGCAAAGGAGTTCGCTAGGCAGTCAGCGACGCTGAGTTCAATCCAGCCGGCCTCAGACATAGTGAAGCCCTTTAAGAAACGAACTCAAAGCGCGGCCAGCGGTATCTCGTTCCAGCTCGATTTGCGCCAGTGTCACGCTGTACTTGTCCCACCAGTTCTCGAAAGCGGCGAGCACCTGGCGCCGCTGGACGCCAACATAGCGTTCCAAAATCACCTGCATGTCACCACGCAGAACCCCTAGCAGCAGCGCAGCAGCGCCGGTTTCGTCGAGCGCGTCGACCGCAGCGTTCAGCCGCTCCGCAAATCCCTGCTCCTGGACCTTGATCTCCTTCTTCAGGCCGGCGAACTGCTTCTTCCATTCCTTGAGCTGCACTTCGTCCACTGCCTGCTCTTCGTCGGCTTCGGCGCCATCATCGTCCGTGCCCTTCTCTGGGACAGCCGCCTTGATTTGTCCTTCCAGCTCTACCTTGCGTACCTCCAGCTCATTCCTGGCCGCGATGAAGCCCGCCATCAGGAATTTGACTAGCTTGTGGTCCAGCGGATTGCTTCTAGCGCTTTCGTCTTCCAGCGCGGTCAGGATGCTGGTGCGCCAGGCATCGACGACGCCCTTGGCGCCACGTGCCATTAGGGTCAGAAACTCATACTTGGCATCGGCCCAGAAGCCAGCGACGATGCCACGCACCTGAAAGCGGTCTAGAAGGCCGACAGGCTCCAGCGCCGCGCTGAAAGACAGCAGCAGCTCGTTGCGTAACCCAACAAAACTGGCGGCACCAGCTAGTTCGGCGATGCGCGGGCTGTGGGCCTGCCACCAGGCCTCGAAGGCGTCGCTCACAGCCTGCTCCCGGGCCAGTAGGCCCGGATTGCCCTCGATTGCGAGCTTGAGTGCTTGACGGGTGCTCAGTTCGGGTTGGAAGTCGAAGTAGCCGGCATCGCGCTCCACGAAAAGCACCAGCGGATCCAGGCCATGTGCAGCGAACAACATCACCTTGTCCTGCACTTCGGCCTTGGACACGCCACCCAGCAGATGGGCGCGCACGTCATGAGGTTCGGGCGGCAGCGCGTTATCGGCGTAGCGGCGGATATTGAGGTTGTAGTCGTTATCGCGCAGCGTCGCGTTGCTGATCAGGGCTGAGAAGCCTGGCTCGGCCTTGAAGCTCTCGAAGGTGTTGACGATCTTCTCGATGTGCTCCGGCAGCAGATGGTTCTGCGCCCGGCCCTCGAAGTATTCGCGATCGGCGTTGATGAACAACACCTGTCCCCGGCGCTCGACCGGTTTGCCGCTGGAGTTGCCGCGCTGCTTGCGTATCACCAGCACGCAGGCCGGGATACCGGTGCCATAGAACAGGTTGGCCGGCAGGCCGATCACGGCCTCCAGCAGGTCGGCCTCGATCATGGCGGAGCGGATCGCGCGTTCTTCACCGCCCCGAAACAGCACGCCGTGTGGCATCACGGTGGCGAGCTGGCCACCATCGCGAAGAACGGCCACCATATGCTGCAAGAACATCAGGTCGGCCTTCTTGCTGCCCAGCGGCACCTCACCGTAGCGGTAGCGCTCAGCGCGAAACTTTGGCGCCCAGACGGGTTGGCCGGCGCGGTCGGTGTCGGTGCTGCCCCAGTTGATCGAGAACGGCGGGTTGGCCAGAACGCGGTCAAAGCGCATCAGCTCGCCGTTCTCCACATGCTGAGGCTCGGCCAGGGTGTCGTCGTTGCGCAAGTCGGCGGTGCTGATGCCGTGCAGCAGCATGTTCATCTTGGCGATGGACCACACGGTGCCGTTGGCCTCCTGGCCGCAGAGGTCCGCACGGCTGCCGTCCCCGCCATGTTCGTCGATGTATTCCTTGGCCATGATCAGCATGCCGCCCGAGCCCACGCACGGGTCGTAGATGCTGTGATGCTGCTCAGGCTTGATCAGGCGCACCATCATGCGCACCACAGAGCGGGGTGTGTAGAACTCGCCACCCTTCTTGCCGGCCGAATCTGCGAATTCGCCGATCAGATACTCATACGCGGCGCCCAGCAGGTCGGGGAACTCGAAGTCCTCGTTGCGCAGCCGGTAGCTGCCGAAGTGGCTGATCAGCTGGCGCAGCTTGATGTCCGGGATCTTGCTCTGTCCGACCTTGCGCGAGAAGTCGATGTGCTCCAGCACCTCCGCCAGACTGGAGTTGTTGTTCTCCAGGCCACCCAGGGCGCGATTGAGGAATCCGCCCACATCCTGGTGCGCCTCGTTGACCAGATAGTTCCAGCGCGAGTTGGGAGGCACGTAGAACGACTGGCCATACCAGCGCTTGAGTTCGGCGCTCTCACGCGCCTCAGCCTCACTCTTGCCGGCGGCGATCTCCTGAGAGATGACCTGCTCTCGGCGCTGGTCGAAGACATCGGAGCAGCGCTTGAGGAAAAGCATGCCGAAGATGTATTCCTTGAACTCCGAGGCGTCCATCTTCCCGCGCAGGATGTCCGCGGCCTTGAAAAGGTGGCGTTCTAGTTGAGGAAGCGTGAGGGGCATGTATTTGAGGAGGGCAGCTTGACGGGCCAGGGCGAGAGGGCGGCCGGGCACGATTTTGGGGTCATGACGGCCGGCTAGGCGGTGCGGACATCTTGGAGAGGTATCCGCTGCGGCGCATCATATTCCGGTGGATGCCGGCGCCACGCGTAGCCGCGTAGGGCGGCCTGCTGCTATCTCAGCCTCCAGGTCGCCGTCCTTGCGGAAAAGTCGCAATGAACTCCGATGACTCTGTCGACTCCTTCCCCGTGACGAATCGACGTTGTCGGCGCAGGTGCGCGTCGAGTTCGAGTGCCATCGCCTCCAGCGGTGTTGGCGCGTTGGAAATCGGACTGGCCTCATCTTGAGGCTGCAGATCATCAGCGCCGTGCGAAGCCGAGACCACCAAGGAGTCGGTCCAGTTGTGCCGGATGAAGGCCTCGGCGTCAGCGACGGAACGAAACGGCCCCGTCTTGCCGAATTCCGAAGCCCAGACAAAGCAAAGCGGCGCGATGCCTTTGACGACGATCGGGTACTCGCCACAGCCACCTTCGGCGGTGAATGTCGCCAGGACATCGCAGTTATTCTCGAACGTGTCCCATACCAAGTCTGTTGCCTCGTCCAGCAGGCCGTGGTCGTGGCCATCACGAAATGCTGCGATCAGCGGCTTCGCCTGGCGCCCGAACTCTGCCTTCAGCGGTTTGAGGAACGCGGGGAGCGAGGCCGCTGCGGGCAGAAACTCGAGTTCTGGAAGGGTTTCACGAGTCTTCTCCAACATGCACTCCGTTAGTTGATGCTGAGCCCATGACCGCTTTGCTTCTGAAAGCCGGCGCCTAGCTGCGCTGCGTTCGTCATGCGGGCATCGCTAGACAAGGTGTCGATCGGACTCCAGCGGCAGCAAGCGCAGTCGATATCTGGGCTGGGCTTCACCAGGGAAGGCTTGGCAATTTCGGCGGCTCCCTGCGAGCCCGCTTCTGGTTGGCTACAAGCACGGCCTTGATGTCAGGAGGTTTGCGCCGCTCCGAAGCCTGCTCGATGGCCAGTTCGTTTAGCCGGTTGTAGAGCGCCTGGGCCGGGAATACCCAGCCTCCGTCACCCCATCGCAGGGCAGGGACGTCGCCGGCGCGAGCGTGTGTTTCGACGGTTGACTCGGCGCATTGCATCAGTGCGGCCACTTCGGTGACGGTCAGGATGGGAACAGCGATGTTCATGGTTTGCTCGCAGGTTGCTGCAGATCAAGGTCGACTGCCAGTCGATGTTCCTCGACTTCCTTAATCAGTTCGCGCAGCCTCGACGCCAGCTCGCGCATCCGTCTCCGATGCCCGCCGCGATCGGCGTTCCGTGCGCTGAGCGCCTTCCCTGCTGCGGTGCGGGGCCCCGTCGCCCTGTTCCAGGGAGCCCACACGTTGATTGCCGCGGACTGCTTCAAACGCCGCTCCTGCGTCCATCCGTTCGCCATGTCCCGTGCCCTCCAATAGTTCGTTTGGCGCGAATTCAGATTTTTCCACGCGGGAACACCGGACAACCGAGTCGGATGTGCTTTCGCGGGCTGTTGCTCCGTTGTTGACTTGCTGATGCCCGGTAGCGATGTTGGCCTGGCGGGCGAAAACCACCGGTGGGTTCTTGGCGGTGATCAGAGTCTCCAGGTTGGCTCGAGACTGCGCCTGGGCCTTAAGGGCAAGCCTCAGCAGACGATCGCTGCGATCGAGGTCGGCCGAAATTGAACCTGCTGCGCGCCGAGCAAGATCACCAAAGATGGCGTCGAGGGCCAACGCCTGCACCATCAGCATCGCCTCAGGCTGCGAAAGATCCCCACCCTGGGCCGCCTTGATCATGCCGCGTAGGGCCCGCACAGTGCCGACGGGGTCGTTCTCCACCAGCGACGAGCGAGTGAACTTGGTGATGGTCAGCGCGTTCCCGAGCAGGCCATCGATGGCTTGACCGGCCAGCGAGTTCGTAATTGATGCCTGGCTAGCGGGGGCCTCGATTGCACGAAGCGGCGCCGCCGAAGTGGTGCTGGATGCACTCATTGCTGTGCACCTTCCGAGCGCACGAGGCCTGCCCCATCTTGCGAAAGCCTACACAGGATGGGGTTCAGTCGAGTCCCGTCGAGAACAGCGGGGGCACGGTACGCGGAGCTGCGCGGAGAGAAGTGGAACTTCTCGCGTTCGACCTTGGCACCGCGGCCGGTGCTGGTCATGATCTGAACGAACGTCTTGTTCTTCGGCGCCGGTGCCGGTGCCGGACCGACCTCCGCTCCCAGCGCCGCGACAAACGGCCTCGGGTCAGCTTCGATGAGCGTCTTGACAGTCGCCCACGTCGCGCTTTGGAGGACTTTGTCGTTCATCCGTTCCAGCTTCTCCAGAACAGCCGCAGTTGCGCGCCGGCGGTCTCCGCCGCTCAACCGTCGCGATGGCAATGTCAGCTTGAACGGACGGGCGACCAGCAGCTCGAAGCTCGTACGCAGCCTGGCAAGCGCCTTCCTTGTGATGAGCTCGCTTCCGCACATCCTGCCATCGAGGATCGGGCTGATTAGAAGGTGAGCGTGGGGCGCCGCCTCATCGTAGTGAACCACTGCGCTCATGATGGCATCCGCGCCGAAGCGTTCACCGGCCCATTGCACGCATCGTTGAAAAAATGCGTGCGTATCGACGACCGTGTCAGATGGCAAACTGAACACGATCTCGACCGCTTGGCAGAAGTCCTTCCTCAGGCGGGATGCTGCGACGCCGGCTTCGAGCATCAGGGCGCTCGCCTGGTCCAGCACGCCCTGCGCAGCGCTTGGTCCGACCAGCACTTCGTTGAGATGCGTCCTCGATGAGTCGATATGACTGTGTGCACCGAGCTCGGCCTGAATCTCTCTCAGATTGTGACGCGCGGCACTCGCGAGGGTCGAGGGCTTGCGGCCGCCCTGCTTCGACATGCCGACGGACTTGACCGCGAAGAAGAAGCTCCCGCTCATGCGACGTCCCCCATGGACGCACGATTCCGCCATGCCTCGACAAAAGGGCAGAGCTTGTCGCCACTCCGGCGCATCGTCTCCCTAACCTTCGTTGCGTTGAAAGAGTAGGCTTCGATTCGAGTTTGGCGCCCAGCGCCGGGCAGGAATTCGACGTAGCGCGCGTGGGTGGGCCAGCGATAGTCCCTCCGTAGCGCGCGGAAGGTGGCAGCGGGACTGTTTGTCCGACATGAGATGGCGTTGCTCCACGCGGTGAGCTCCTCACCGCGCAGCGAGCGCGGGACGACGTCGGCTCGAAAGGAGGTGAAGCGTCGGACGAGGCGCCAGTGGGGCTTCGGAATCGGCGCCGAGCTGCAGTCGACCTCCCAGACGAGGCGTGCTCCGCGGATTTCGTAGGGGTCAGACATGGACTGCCTTTCGTGCATTGGCGAGTTGAGCCACGAGGTCTCGGATGTCGCCGTCGGACTTGCCGGCGATCCGTGCGGCGTTCACTGCACGCACTTCGCGCCCAGGCCAGGCGACCGCACGGGTGCCAAGCTGAACGGGAGTGGGAAACAGCCCTTGGGAGATGCGGAGATAAATGGTCGAGCGCGAATAGCCGGATTGCCGTTCGACCTGCGGCCGACGCATCAGAGATACGTCTTCGCCAGTATTCGGAACATCGCTCGGGGAGAATTGGGAAGTCATTGAATGACGCCAGGTGGTTCTGTTTCAGTTTGCAGAGGTCGCCGATGTGGGCACACATCGAGACCTCGGCTCCTATGGTCGCCACAGCGAATTGCGTGGAACCATAGAAAGATTCTTAGGCTGAAAAGACCTGGTCGCAAGACCCCGACGGCCGCTCCGACAGAGCTCGGAGATCTGCTGGTCGGTGCTTGGTTCGTACAAAAGGTTTGAGCGCCAACACTTAATTGAATGTGACGTCATATTCAAAACAGCGCGAAAAATATTTTCGACCAGCTGCAAGTGTGGTCTTTCTTGGCCTCAGGCGGACCGTCTGAAACTCGCATGGACGACCGATCCTGCAGCAGTCAGCGAATCGATGTGATCCGCCCATGACTGCAACATTTCCCGTCGCTGAGAGGCGTACTCGGCGCGGTTGTACACACCTCGGACACCGCCGATCGTGTGATTCAAGGCCTTCTCCACGACGTCCGAGGCCCAGCCCTGCTCGTGAAGCAGCGTCGACGCGGTCCTTCGGAGATCGTGAATCGTGAACGCTGCAATGTCCTGGCCAACCAGTGCCACCTTCAGGGCGCTGTTGATTGCGTTATGCGCGAAGGGTTTCGCACGCGTTCCGCGTCCTGGCAGCACGAGCTCGCTGCCATCCGCAAGCCTGTGCAACTCCCGAAAGAGCTCAACCGCTTGGATCGAGAGGTAGACGATATGGGGCTTGCCTGTCTTGGAGTTCTCAGCAGGAATCGACCACTCAGATTGCTCGAGGTCAACATGCTCCCACCGCGCGAGGCGGAGCTCTGACTTGCGCACCATGGTGAGCAGATAGAGCTGCAGTCCGATTTTGAACTGACGGCGGATATTCGAGTTGATTGCCGCCGTGAGGAACGCCTTGATTTCCGCGCCGGTCAAGGCCCGATCACGCGCCTGCGCTTTGTGCACATGCCTCATGGGCAGTGCCAGAACCGGATTAGACGACACCAGTCCACAGGTCATTGCGTAGTCAAGCATGCGCTTCAAAACGCCACGGATCTGCCCGGCGGCGGCGTCGTAGCCCTCGTCCTTCTTCTTCCAGATGACGGCTCGGACATTCTCCGTAGTCACATCGCGCACCGCGAGGTTGCCGATGGCCGGGACGATCGATTTGTCGAAGTAGCGACGGGGGATGGTCGCGTCCTTGCGATCCTTTGCAACGATCTCCCGAAAGTAGCGCTCGCCAAACTCTGCGACCGTGGCGGCCTCGGCGGCCTGTCGCTTCACCGACTGCTTCTCATCGGCAGGAGAGCGCCCCAATGCAACCTGCTGGGCTGCTTCGTCACGCTTAATGCGGGCGTTCTTCAAGGTCAGCGCCGGGTACTTGCCCAGGGTGAGCTTCTCCTGCTTTCCGTTCAGGCGATATCGATAGCGCCACACCACGCCGCCGGTCGGGAACACCTCCACATAGAGGCCGCGGTCGTCGGAGACCGTGAAGGCCTTGTCTTTGGGCTTGAGCGCCTTCAGCGCCGTGTCTGTCAGAGCCAATGCCTCTCCTGAGTCCAAGTTGAGCTAGTTGCGTGTCCAAGTCGGACACTTGGACTATAGCTTGGACTCACCGTCGACGGGCTCTTGTTGGTCTCGCTTGGACAACGCAGGAACAATCTACCTATGTAAAACCAGGGACAGACAATTCTGATCGGCCCGCGTTGGACTCCACTGGAAGTCAGTCTATTTTCCAATGCAGAACCGCCCGAAGATCTCCCCCAGGAGGTCATCGGCGGTGAACTGCCCCGTGATCTCGCCGAGCGCCCCGTGCGCGAGGCGCAGTTCCTCTGCGAACAGATCCAGCGCCGCGTCGCGCTGGTCGGCGTGCGACTGGGCAAGCTGCAGGTGCGCGTCCGTGCGCGCAAGCGCCTCCACGTGGCGCGTGCGCGCGATGAACACGCCGTCCGGCACGTGGGTGGCGCCGGCACGTTCGAGCAGGGCGTCGCGCAGCGCGTCGAGGCCGGCGCCGGTCTGGGCCGACAACGCCAGCGCGCCCTCGGGCAGCGCGTGATCGGGCGCCAGGTCGCGCTTGTTGAATACGTGCAGCGGCTCGGCCGCGTGGGCCTGCGCGAGTTCGGCGGCGATCGCGGCGTCGTCGGCCTGCGCCCGCGGGTCATCCGCGCGGCTGAGGTCGTGCAGGAACAGCACCGCGTCCGCATCGGCGATGGCCTGCCAGCTGCGCGCGATGCCCAGCTTCTCCACCTCGTCGCTGGCGTCGCTTTCGTCACGGATGCCGGCGGTGTCGACCACGTGCACGGGCACGCCGTGGATCTGGATGGTCTCGGTGATGCGGTCACGCGTGGTGCCGGCGATGGGCGTGACGATGGCCAGCTCGGCGCCGGCGAGCGCGTTGAGCAGCGAGCTCTTGCCCACGTTGGGCGCGCCCGCGAGCACCACGCGCAGGCCCTCGCGCAGCAGCGCGCCCTGGCGCGCGCGGGCCATCACGGCCTCGAGCTGCGCGCGGATCGCGGCGAGCTGCTGGCGCGCGCCGGCGCGCTCGAGGAAATCGATCTCCTCTTCCGGGAAGTCCAGCGTGGCCTCGACCAGCATGCGCAGGTGCACGATGCGCTGGGCCAGCCCGTCGATCTCCTTCGAGAACGCGCCGGCCAGCGACCGGCCCGCCGAGCGCGCGGCGGCCTCGGTGCTGGCGTCGATCAGGTCGGCCACGGCCTCGGCCTGGGCCAGGTCCAGCTTGTCGTTGAAGAACGCGCGCGCCGTGAATTCGCCCGGGTTGGCCAGGCGCAACCCGATGCCGCGGCCGGCCTCCAGGCAGCGCGCGAGGATCAGCTGCAGCACGACGGGGCCGCCGTGCGCCTGCAGCTCCAGCACGTCCTCGCCGGTGTACGAATTCGGGGCGGGGAAGTGGATCGCCAGGCCCTGGTCCAGCGCCTGGCCCTGCGCGTCGAGGATGGGCCCGTAGTGCGCCATGCGCGGCGTCAACGGCTTCGCGCACACGGCGGCGATCAGCGCGGACAGGTCGCGCCCCGACGCGCGCACGATGCCCACCGCGCCGCGGCCGGGGGCCGTGGCGATCGCGACGATCGGGTCGTTGAGCTGGGCGAGGGAGACGGTGTTCATCGGAAGTCGATTGTCGCCCGTCCGCCCGAATGGAAAACGCCGCGATCGGCGCAGGCGGGGCCTGCATCGATCGCGGCGTTCACGTGCGCCGTTGGTGCGGGCCTCAGCCCTTGACGATCTTCGCGTCGGAGACCTTGGGCGCCTTGTCCTTCGGGCCGTTGATCTGGCGGTTGATCAGCCACTGCTGCACGATCGTGAGCGTGTTGTTCGTGACCCAGTACAGCGTCAGG